>JAABUS010001059.1_pt1 | contig 63752 bp, 61 predicted proteins | sample 5560161 | NCBI WGS metagenome assembly JAABUS01 (sample SAMN10711885, study PRJNA513376) | rock metagenome | isolation source: Antarctica rocks | place: Antarctica: Victoria Land, Trio Nunatak nord | collected 2016-01-04
GCGACGCCGCCCAGCACGCGTTTCGCCTCCACTGGTCGCGTTGGCGGCGCCGCCGCCAAGCCGAGGCGCGGCGCAGCCATTACAAACGCCGCCTCGCCCAATCCGACGCCGAAGTGCCGTTGTAGTATTAGCCGCTCCCTGGATGCCCCTTTCTCGAATTGACTCGCTTGGATGACCGGCAGGCGTTTGGTGACGGTCAGGCCGGGTATTACTCACGGCAGGGGTGCACAAACCAGCGGTTGGGAACCAGTGGAACCCAACGGTTCTCTCGCGTCATGCCGCTTGAACGAGCTATAGCGGCGAGAACGAGCTATAGCGGCGAGAGTGAACGACCACACCCCCTAGACGTAGAGGCCAATGGATGAGAAAGTGTGGTGGGAAGACTGAACGAACACTCGTAGGCGATGATGGGACATGGGGATCACGTCGTCGCCGTTCGCATGGAGGGCGGGTCGTGGACGATCAACGGTTTGACAATTTAGCGCGCGCGTTGGCGGGCGGGGCGTCCCGTCGTCGCGTGCTGCGGGGCATGCTCGGTGGCACGGCGGCGGCGGTCATGGCACTGGCACGGGGAAGCCGAGCGGGAGCGCAGGAGGGGACGTTAGCGCCGGGTGCCGCCTGCTCCTCAACGAGCCAGTGTAGCCAGGCGGGCGGGCCGGTCAGCTGCGCGGACAACGGCTACGCCAACGATGGCGCGCTGAACTGCTGCCGCACTAGCGGCGGGGCGTGCGCCGACGCGACGTCGAGCGCGGACTGCTGCGGCGGTCTGTATTGCCGCAACGGCGTCTGCACGGACCTTTCCGTCTCCGGCGAGCTCCCGCCGGGTTCGTATTGCACGGCGACGAGTCAGTGCAGCCAGGCCGGCGGCCCGGCGATCTGCGCCGATAATGGCCTCGCCAGCGACGGCGCGCTCAACTGCTGCCGAACCGCGGGCGGAGTCTGCGACAGCAGCGCGGTGTGTTGTAGCGGGCTGCTCTGTGCGGGTGGCGTGTGCAGTGGAAACGGCGCTCCCGCCGGCACCGTCCAGCTCGGGGCGGCCTGCACCGCGACGACCGACTGCGCGGCCTCGACGAGCGGGTCCGTGATTTGCGCCAGCAACGAGATTGAGGCCGACGGCGCCCTCAACTGCTGTCTCGAAGAGGGCGGCGCCTGTGGCAGCACCAGTTCGCTTTGCTGCGGCAGTCTCTTCTGCGTCGGCGGGGTCTGCGGTCAGGCGGCGGCCGGCAATCTTGCCGCGGGGGCAATCTGCACCGCGACGAGCGAGTGCAGCCAGGACGGCGGCGCCGCGGTCTGCGCCGACAACGGCGTGAGCGGTGACGGAGCGCTGAACTGCTGCCGGCTGGAAGTCGCCGTCTGCGCGAGCGACGCCGAATGCTGCGCCGGGTTGGTCTGCGGCGATAACTTGATCGCCGAGGACGGCGCGCTGACATGCTGCCGCCCGCAGGCGAGCGCCTGTGGCAGCGACGCCGCTTGCTGCGGCAGCAACGTCTGCGTCGGTGGAGTTTGCCAGGCGGCGTAATCCATTTTGCCGAGAAGAACGGGCGGGGGCTCATTGCTCCCGCCCGTTCTTCTTTTTGCCCGGGCGGGAGCGGCGTGGCACGCGGAGCGGAAGGCGGTTCGTGCCCGCGCAATTGGATGGACGGGCTGGACCGCGTTTCGCCCGCATCCACGACTCAACCGATAGCGGTTCGCAACCTCGGTCGCGTTTCCGCAGGGGAGTACCGGAGTTTCGTTGGGCAGCGCGCGGACGAGTCGACTGAGCTTGAAGCGGGATCGTGCAGCTACAATCCGGCGGTGATGAGCCAGATGTTTCCCGAGGACCCCTACGCCGATATCGCCGCGCTCTACGATCTCGAACATGAGGACTATGCCGAGGACGTCGATCTGTATCTCAACCTAGCCCAGGTCGTGGGCGACCCGATCCTCGAATTGGGGTGTGGCAGTGGTCGCCTACTTGTCCCGCTCGCGGCGGCCGGGCATCGGGTCACCGGGCTCGACGTGTCGCCGGCGATGCTGGATCGAGCGCGGATGGCGACCGCGGACGCCGGGATGGGCTCTCGGATCACGCTCGCCCAGGGCTCGATGACCGAGGCGGACACGGCGCCGGGCGGTCCATTCGGATTGGTCGTCATCGCCTTGAACGGTCTGCTCCACCTGTCCAGCGTCGAGGCGCAACGAGAGACCCTGCTGGCGGTCCGCAGGGCGCTCGATCCACGTGGACAACTGGTGATCGACGTGCTCAATCCGACGCCCGACAATCTGCGCGGATTGGACCACGCATTCGGCCACGAAGGAAATTGGCGGCTGGCCGGCGGGGATCGCGTCGAGAAATTCGCGTCCCGTCGCGTCTCCCCGGCGTCCCAGCGGATCGAGACGACGCTCTGGTACGACCTGGTCGGTGCGGACGGGATCGTGCGCCGGACGGCGACAGGCTACGCCATGCGCTATCTGCACCGTGCTGAACTGGAACTGCTGCTGGAGGTGACGGGCTTCGTCGAATGGCGCGTCTACGGCGGCTATGACCTCGACCCCTTCGACGACACGTCCGAGCGGATCGTCGTCACGGCGGAGGTCACGCCGGGACCAGCGCCGGCGGCGACCAGTGGCGACCGTCACTTGCCGTCTGTTGGTGGTTGAACCGGTTGCCTCAGATCCTTGCGGCGCGGTTGAGGAGGAAGAGATCGGCCAGGACGATCGCCAGCATCGCTTCGGCGACGGGGACCGCGCGGGGCAGAACCGAGGGGTCGTGCCGCCCCTCGACCAGGATGGAACGCGGCTGGAGGGACGTGTCGACCGTTTCTTGCGCCTGGGCCACGGAGGAGGTCGGTTTGACCGCGACGCGGACGATGATCTCCTCGCCGGAGGAGATTCCGCCGAGGGTGCCGCCGGCGGTGTTGGTTCGGGTCCGGACGCGACCATCCTCGGCGTAAAAGGCGTCGTTCGCCTCCGAGCCACGGGAGCGCACGACACCGAAGCCGTCGCCAATCTCGACGCCCTTGGTCGCGGGGATAGAGAGCATCGCCTGACCGATTAAGGCGTCGAGCTTGTCAAACGTCGGCTCACCAAGCCCGACGGGCACCCCAATCGCCCGGACCTCGACGATGCCACCCAGACTATCGTTGTTGGCCTTGACGTCGGCGATCGCCGCGATCATCCGCGCGGCGGCGGCCGGGTCAGGGCAGCGGACGACATTCCGCTCGATCTCATCGCGCTCAAACGTCTCCATTACGATGCCGCCGAGCTCACGGGTGAAGCCATAGACCTCGGTTCCCACGGTCGCCAGGATTTTGCGGGCAATCGCCCCAGCGGCGACGCGACCCCAGGTCTCCCGGGCGGAGGAGCGGCCACCGCCCCGGTGGTCACGGTGCCCGTACTTGGCCCAGTAGGTGTAGTCGGCATGGCCGGGACGAAACAGATCGCGGAGCGGTTCGTACTTCGAGGAGTCGGCATCCTTGTTATAGGTGATGAGGGAAATCGGCGCGCCGGTGGTCAGCCCCTCGAAGATCCCGGAGAGGACCTCGGCACGATCCCGCTCATTGCGGGGGGACGTGACCTCACTCTGTCCGACCCGCCGGCGGTCGAGCTGGAGCTGGATATCCTCCACGGAGAGGGGCAGTCCGGCCGGGCAGCCTTCGACGACGACCCCAAGCGCGGGTCCGTGCGACTCACCCCAGGTGGTGAGTTTGAAGATCCGACCGAAACTACTACTCATCTGCTGCGTTACCCCTCTTTCGCTGGCGGTGAAGGTGGATCGGCAACCATCGACGCGCTCTGCTCGTTGGTCGCGAGACCGGGTGCGGGCGGGCGGAGGACGGCGCCGTAGAGACGGTAGTCGAATCCCCGTGAACGGCGAAAACCGGCCCGTTCGTAGAGCCGTTGGGAGCGGAGATTCGCCCGCTGCGTGCTTAGGGCGACCCGCCGCGCTCCATTGCGAGCGAGGCGGTCGACGGCGAAGGCGAGTGCTTGCCGCCCATAACCTTGACCTTGGACTCCGGGGACGACCGCGATGCGGTCGAGATGACCCCAGCCGAGAAATGAGGTTAAGCCGAGATAGGCGATCGCTTCGCCGGCCTTGCGCGCAAGATAGAGCTGGACGCCGGTCGTCTCGGCGTAGGCGGCGAATTCGGCCTCGGTGTTCCACCAGAGCCAGGGGAACGCCGCGTGGTCGAGGCGGAGGAGTTCCGCCATCGCGGCGGCGTCCGCCGGAGCCACCCGGGAGAATGCCAGTGAACCGGGAGTAAAGGAGATCGCTCGCGGGCGATCGAGCTCGTAGGTAATTACCTCCTCGATCTGCTCGAGGCCGGCCCGGCGATAAAACCCCTGGCGCCTCAGCTCGTCCATCTCAATGACCAACACCATCGCCGCGCCCGCTTCGCGGCATCCCTCGATGGCGCCGGCGATCAACGCCTCGGCATGCTCGACCGCATCAAGCTCCTGGACCAAGCCAATGTCGTCGCGATGGCGCCACGGGGCCAACAAGGCGAACTCGACGGTTTCCGGGATCCAGACTGAGCGCCCCGGATATGATTCAAGCACGGCGCGAACGACCCGGTCGTTCAGTCCCCGCTCGCCCCGAAGCCGGAGGGCGGGTACATCGTCGGGCGTCAGAGCCCGGATCAGCGGGATGTCTTGCGATGGCTGACGAAGGGGACGTGCCGGCATTGCCACGCCTCAGCGTCCCTCCAGCAGGAGGGGCCTCCGCCGGCGTTCGGACACGTTGTGGGCGGCGGTGAAATAGTGATGCTTCACGGCAGAGCGCGGCTTTCCCATGGTCGGATTCTAGTGGCCGCGGGCAATCGCGACAACGCGCGGTCCGTCTGGGGGATCACGCGCGGTTGACAGGTGAGACCTCCAGACCCGACGCTTGACCCGATTCTCGTCGGGGCGGGCGCGAGCATGCGCCGTTCGACCGGAGGACAGCATGACCGAGCCGGCAGCCGAACGCCTTCCCTTGTTTCCACTTGGTCTCGTGCTCTTCCCTGGAATGCTCCTACCGCTCCACCTGTTCGAAGAGCGGTATCTGAGGCTGACGGAGGAGCGGAGTGGGGCCGATCCGATCTTTGGCGTGGTGCTGACGAAGCAGGGCCGGGAGGTTGGTGACCAGCCTGAGATCCATCACATCGGGACATCGGCGCGTCTGCTCGGCGCGGGGCGCTACGAAGATGGGCGATACGACATCGTCGTTCGTGGAGGCCGGCGATTCCGCGTCGACGACGGGGATTGGACGGCGAGCTACTTCACGGCGTCCGTCAACTGGCTGGACGACGTTCCGTTGGCGGCCCCCGCGGCGAGTCAGGTGAGCGCGCTGTCGACCCAGGTCGCTCACGCCTACCACCAGTTTCTGGCAGCGTTCGAACAAGCGACCGGTGCGGAGGTCGCCGCCGACGAGTTGCCTGATGATCCCATCGATCTTGGCTACGCTAGCTGCGCCCGGATTCCCCTCAACACCTGGGAGCGACAGGAGTTGCTCGAGGAAGCATCGCCAGGGGACCGCCTTGACAAGCTGCTCGCGATCCTGCGCCGGGAGCGCGCGCTGCTGGAGCAGACGGGTGCGGGCGGGGCGACGATCGACCGCCCTGGCATGGGGTTCTTAGCGAATTGATGAACTGGCGGCGGGCCATTCCCGCGGAGCGGCGGGTCGTCACCGTTCCTGGGGGACGATCTCGAGTCCGTGGCGGCGTTTCAACCGGGCGGAGACCTCGGTGAGAACGGTCGCTTCATCGATGCTCGACGTGTCGACCCGGACCGTGGCCGCGGCGGCGGCGTCCCGCAGACGACGTTGCTGAATCCAGTAGAGCCATTCGGGCCAGGCCTCGTCCCGGCGCCGGCGGAGCGTCGGCAAATCGACGTCGAGCGCGACAACGACGTCGGGGTTGGCGTGCTTCCAGAGGGTTCGGATCTCGCTGTGCTCCTGGCCGCAGACCATCGCCCGGTATCCGAGCCGGCGGAGGCCACCGACGAGGGTGGACTTGCCCGACGCACAGGGACCGACAACCACGATCAAGGGCTGAGCCGACGCGTCACCGGGCGATATCTTCATCGCGATGACCTTCTTCCGGCGGTGCGCGCTGGGCACCGCGCGCTAGGGCAAGGGAACCGTCGCCAACTGACGGCGCACCAGCAACGTGTCCTGATGGGGGAGGAGGGCGAGGGCGACGACCGTGACGTCATCGCCGGGGCGGTCATCGTCGCGACGGACCACCTCCTCAAGCAGACGATCGGCGATAGCCGCCGCGCCGAAATCATCGGGGAAGGCTTCGGCGGCGAACGCCGCGAGATCGAACTCAGGCCGGCCGGCGCGAACACCGGACGCCGCAACGCCATCCGTGCAGAGCACGACCCGGAGTCCGGCTTCCAGCGGCAACTGCGTCACCGTTGGCCGCGTCAGATGATAGAGCCCGATCGGGCCGGAGCCGCCGGCGATGACCTCGTAGCAACCGTTCCGGCCAAGCAGCATCGGAGCGGTCGCGTTCCGCGTGACGACAATGGTGTCAGAGCGCAGGTCGACGGAGAGGATGTCGAGGGTCGCGGAGACCTGGCCATGGCGATAGGCGAAGAGGTAATCGTGCACGCCACGGGCGACCGCGCCATCGCGCACACCCTCCTTGATCAACGCGACCGCCTTGCTCGTTACGAGAAGGCTGAGGCTTTTCGCCGCCCGGCCCGACCCCTGACCGTCGGCCATGATCACCGACAAGCCACCGGCGGGTCGCTCGACAAGCTCGGCCGTGTCCCCGCTCTCGCGGCTGGCGTACTTGTTGGTCTTGGCCACCACCACTTCGATCCCGAGCCCCATCGCCGTACCCCAGCTTCGCGACACCGATGGCCGGTCATCAACGGCCGGTCGCACCCAGGCTACCACGCGCGTCTGACGGCGATGGCGGTGTCGATGTCCGATGGGACATTGCGACCAACGTTAGCCGGTGTTAGCCTGCGTCTGGTCGGGGCTGGTCCCCGGTCAGGATCGATGGGGAGGACCATGACCGCGGCCGTCACCTTCGACTTCCACAACACACTCGCTACCTGCGACGAGTGGTTTGACCTCGAAGTCCGTCACCTGGTCTCGGCGTTCATGCGCTGGCAGGGTGCGGCGGAGGGCACCGACGTCGATCCGACCCTGCTAGCGGAAGCCGACGCCGCCTATCGCCGCCTCCGGGAGTCAATTATGCTCGACGGCCGGGAACTGACAGCGGAGATGTGCGTAGCCCGAATCTTGAGCGAGTTGGACCGGCCGGGGAACGAGGCGACGATCGCTCAAGGGGTCGAGACCTTGATGCGCGGGACGTTTGCCGGTGTCGCGCCCGTGCCCGGCGCGGTCGACACGGTGCGCGAGCTGGCGGCGAGCGGCGTGCCGCTCGGCATCGTGTCCAACGCCGTCTATCACCCATTCCTGGAGTGGACCCTGGACCAATTTGGGATGCGTGACGCCTTCGCGGAGGTGACGACCTCGGCGAGCGGGGGGTTCTATAAGTCGCGGCCGGAGCTCTTTTGGCACACCATCGCGGGGCTTGGCGCTACGCCAGAGCGATCTGTCCACGTGGGGGACTCATTTCGCTTCGACGTCGGCGGCGCCAAGCGAGCTGGAATGAAAACCGTCTGGCTCAGCGGCGGCGCGGAGGGGCCTCCGGCCGGCAGTCCGCCGCCCGACCTGACGTTGTCGAGCTTGTCCGGCGCCAGCCCCGCGATCATCGACCTGCTTCGATCGGAACCCGCCTCAGCGTAGCGGAGACTGGATGCGCTTCGACGTTTTCACCCTGTTCCCGGAGATGTTCGCTGGCCCGTTTGACGCCAGCATCTTTAAACGGGGGCGGGAACGTGGCGTGGTCGACATCGCCATCCACAATATTCGCGATTGGACGACTGACCGCCACCACACCGCCGACGACACGCCCTATGGCGGAGGCGCAGGCATGGTGATGATGGCGCCGCCGATTGTGGCCGCCGTCGAGGCGACGCTCGGCGAGGAGCTTAACACGACTCGGGTCGTGGTCCTGTCGGCAGCCGGTCGACGGTTCACGCAAAGCGATGCCCGCGATCTCGCGGCTCAGTCGCGGCTGGCGCTTATTTGCGGGCACTACGAGGGCATCGACCAGCGGGTCAGCGACGTGCTCCAGGCCGACGAGGTGTCGATCGGCGACTTCGTCTTGACCGGTGGCGAGCTCGCGGCAATGGTGGTCGTCGACGCTGTCGCGCGGTTGGTGCCGGGCGTGATCGACGCGGCTTCACTGGCCGAGGAATCGCACGGCGTTGGTCTCGTCGAATACCCGCACTTTACGCGCCCGGTGAGCTTCCGCGGTATTACCGTGCCCGACGTCCTGCTGAGCGGTCACCACGCCCAGATCGCCCGCTGGCGACGGGAGGAGGCGATCCGGAGAACGGCCAACCGGCGCCCGGACCTGCTTCCCAGCGCGGAGATGAGCGACTCTGAGCGAGCAATCGCGCGGGCGGCGACGATCGATGCCGCGATGCCAGGCGATGCGACGGACGCGTGATCCCGCGGTCCGGTGAGGTGAACGACCGGGCCGGCCCGTACCGACTTCGCGAATCTGGTTGCATCTTGGTACGCGCAGGGGCAGACTGTACGAAACGCGCACCTGCGATCGGTGCCTGGGTAGGTTAATCGAGACTCTGGCGCGAGATCCTGAACCCCCGAGGGCCAAGCGAAGGACTACCGGCTGTGAGCGCGGTGACATCGAACCATCCCGACCGATTGCCGCTTCACGAGCTCTATGGTGTTGACGGTCGCCAGACCTGGCGCCGGGTGTTGGCGTTTCTCGTCGCCGTCAGCGTACCGATTGAGGGCCTGCTTTGGTTCGCGCTGGACGGTCACTGGGTGTGGCGGTTCGTGACGGTCGCGATCTGGACGCTGCTCTATGAAGAGGCCCGCAGCACTGCCCATCACCTGATCGTTCGCGATCCCGACATCCGCGACCCTGCCTTTCACGTGGCGTACCGGATCCTGGTCGAGCTCTTGATCTTGGTGATGGCGGCTGTGCTGATTACGACCCATCCCGACAGTCCCTGGCAACTGGACCCGTACCAAGGACGTCTACCGGTCTTCGCGATTTTGGCGCTGTTCGTCGCCTTTAGCCTACCCGACCTGGTCGTGCTCTGGTCGGCGCCGGATCATCCAACCGTTGACGACTCGGACTTCGACGATTCGTATGAGGACGAGGACGAGCCGATCGCGTAGCGGCCGCGCCTCCGATGAGGCAACGGCGCCGGTAGCCTTTCCGAGCTTCCATTCGACGAGGGTACCGGGTCAACCTCAATCCCACCGGGTCGGCGATTGAGAAGCGCGGGGGCGATCGGTCGGGCTGCGCCTCAGTTCGTCCCTCCATCCCGGAGTAAACGCCAGACCCGAAGACTCGAGAGATCGCGCTCGACCTGGTGACGCAGGTAATCACCCATCGCGCCTTCGAGCTCGGCCCGCAAATCGCCACTCAGCGGCAACCGGGCGGCCGTCGCCAGGCCTTGCCGGTCGAGCGTGCGAAGGAACTTCTGCGCGTTGACCGAGAGGAGGCGGCTCCCCCCGTCGGCTGTCCGGCAGAGGGGGCAGAGCGCGCCACCGAGGCGACTGCTGAACCCGTTCGGAACGGCGGCAAGCTCGGAGCGGCATGACACGCACCCGTAGAGCTCCGGGCGGAAACCGAAGAGCGTCAAAATTGCCAGCTCGTAGTGCCTGGAGACCACAAACGGATCGACCCCCTCGGAGAGCAGGCGGAGGGAGCTGGCGAGGAGGTCGTAAGCGGCCTCATTCTCTTGCCGGTCCTGCGTCAGCCGGTTCATCACTTCAACCAGGTGTGAGGCGTGCCCGAAGGCGTCGAGGTTATCCCGGAGGCCGAGATGCGCATCGACGGTTTCCGCACCGGTGACCGTGTCGAGCTCGCGCCCCTTCGCGAGCATCAGCCGGCAGCGGGTGAAATATTCGAGGTGGGGGCCCAACCGGCTCAAAGGACGTCGCGCCCCCTTGGCGATGACGCGAAACTTGCCCCTGCCGGGCGTGTAGACGGTGAGAATCCGATCCGCTTCGCCATAATCGAGCCGGCCGAGCACGATCGCCTCGGTGCGGTAGAGCCGCTCTTTCAACGGAACCGGAGTCGACGTCGCCACGTTTCGCCCTTCCATCGCCTACGGCGACAGATCGTCATTATGTTGACTATTGTACCAAAAACCGGTGGTTCGGCACGGCTGCCGGGATCGGAATAGTCGCGAAATTGACGCTGTCAGAGCCGGGTGGTAGGTTTGCCATTATGACCGTCGAGGTATCGTTTGTCGCCGCCTTCCTCGCCGGGCTCCTCTCGATCTCGTCACCCTGCGTGCTGCCCCTGGTGCCGCTCTATCTGACGCACTTGGCCGGACTGTCAGTGGGCGAGACCGGCGGTGCCCCGCGCGGCCGCGTGCTCTCAAACGCCGTCGCGTACATCCTGGGCTTCTCGCTGGTCTTCATCGCCCTCGGAGTCGCGCTCGGCGCGGCCGGCGATCTCGCCTCGTCGGCGTCCATCGTCGCCGGTAATCGCTTCTGGCTGATCCGGATTGGAGGCGCGCTGCTGGTGCTGCTTGGCCTCCACCAGATTGGTTTGGTGCGTATCCCCGTGCTCGACCGGGAGCGGAGGATGGCGACAGACAACGTCCCCGCCGGTCACCTCGGGTCATCGTTTCTCATCGGCGTGACCTTTGGCGCGGGTTGGTCTCCCTGTGTCGGTCCCATCTTGGGCGCCATTTTGACGATGGCGGCGGGACAGGGCAGCATCGATCGCGCGGCGGGGCTCCTGACTGCTTACTCCGCCGGGCTGGCAATACCGTTCCTGCTCGTGGCGCTATTCGGCACCGCGCCGGCCATCATCCGGCGGCTCAATCACCGGTTGCAGCTCGTCTCCAGCCTCAGCGGCGGCATCATGCTTGGCGTCGGGGCGTTGATGCTGCTTGGCCTCTATCAACAGTTCTTCGCCCACCTCGTCGCCTTGTCACCGTGGACGCCATGGGAGCCAAGCCTGTGATCCCGCGGCGAGTCGGCGGGTGGGTGGGCGGCTGCTGGATCGGGCACGCCGCGGCGAGCGGATGGATGCTCGGCCGATACGTCCATGGAACGTCGGAGGGCTGAGCGGCATGGTCCAGATCTCCACCCAGCCCGCGGCGCCGCCGATGGCGCGTCGTTCCTTACCGGACGTGGTCATCGATCGGACCTGGCGCTTTTTTTGCTCGGTCCGGGCCGCGGTCTATGAAATCGTCGTCCTCGCCGTTCTCGTCCTGCTGGGCACACTACGTGGGAGCTCGGTGCCAAACGGACTGGCCACGCTCCTCCCAAGCACGAAGCCGGTTGTCGATCGGTGGTATGCCTGGGACGTCTTCCACTCGCTCCCCTTTCTCGGGATCTTGACCCTCCTCGCGATCGCCATCGCGATCTGCACGATCAACCGGGCGCCGGCAATTTGGGAGGCCATCGCCCATCCAACAGTGCGCACGACCCGCGGGTTCCTCGCGAACGCCGAGACATCGGCGGACCTGACGGCACATGATGCGCCCGCTGAGCTCGGTCGACAATTGACGACGTCGTTGCAGCGTTCCGGCTACCGCGTGTTGACCGAAGATCGCGGCGGCGAGGTTCACCTCTACGCTGACCGGTTCCGCTATGCGAAGCTCGGCACGTTTCCCTTCCACCTGGCGCTGATCCTGATCCTTGTCGGGGGCATCGTCGGCGCGCGATACGGCTTCCGCGACAAAACCTTCATCATCCCTGAGGGATCGGTCCGCGAACTGGGGCACGGCACGGGATTGAGCGTCAAGCTCGACGATTTCAGCGATACCTATCAGGAGAACGGCGCGCCGAAGGAATATCGGAGCGACCTGACGTTGCTCAACGGCGAGCGACCGGTCAAGACCGGGTCGTTGACGGTCAATCACCCGCTGACGTATGGGAACGTCGTCTTCTATCAGTCGAGCTTCGGCCAGGCCGTCACACTGCGCATCACCGACGCGGCTGGGCACGTCTTGTACGACGATTCCTTACCGCTGGAGTTCGTCTCCAAGCTGAACGGCGACGCGCCCGCCGCGGTCCTCGACTTGCCACCGGCGGGAGTCAGCCTGCACGTCATCGCGCCGGACGGGAATCCAGCCAACGCGCCGGAGCTGGACACGCTTCACCTGATGAGCGGACAGCTGTACTTTCTCCTCCGGCCGCTCGGGCCGAACAGTCCGCTCCAGACCCCGATCGGCGCGGTCGGCCGTCAAGGCTCGGCGACAGCGCTCCAGGGTCTGTCGATCGACCTCGTCCGCGAGCGCCGCTTCACGCTGCTCCAGGTCGGGCGTAATCCGGGGATCCCCATCTTCATCGCGGCGGCGTTCCTTCTGGTCGGCGGGTTAGCGATTACGTTTTACTTCCCGCATCGCCGGGTGCGGGGGATCGTCGCCGCGACGGGGACGGGAGGCAGCGTCGTCACCCTGGCGCCGCTCGCTCGCCGCGATTGGAGCGGTCAACGCGCGTTCGAGCGGTTAATGAGCGAGACCGAGCGGCGGGTCGGCGTCGCCGCGACGCTGCGCTCGCGATCTCCGGCGGGCGCGACGCTGAGCGATGCGTCGCCATCCCTAGCGGTCGCGCCAGGCGCCGATTGATCTGCTAGGAGACATTGTCGCCAAACCTGGCCCGATGGCGGTGAAGGATCGAGGCCGCGGTCAGCGGAGATGACGTCGAAGCGGGTAGGAGAGATTCAGATGGAAGCGTTGGTTCAACTATCGTTCTACTGCTTCGCGGCGGCTTCCATCGCGTTGACGGCCTCCGCGCTCTGCTATCTGGCCTACGCCGTCGGCCGCGTCCGCGTGCGGCAAACAACGCTGGCCACGAGTGCCGGGACGACGGTGGTCGGACGAAGCGCGACCTTGGAACCGGGATGGCTAGGCGCTGGGCGGTTTGCGACGATGCTGGCCTGGTTCGGTCTCCTGTTCCAGGGGCTGTCGATTGGATTGAGGTCGATCGCCGCCGGTCGCTTGCCCCTCTCGAACATGTACGAGTTCTCTCAGACCTTCATCTTTTTGATCGCGTTGCTCTACCTTCTGTTCGAACGAAGCTACGGCGTCCGCCAGCTCGGAGCCATCGTGCTGCCGATCGCCGTTGGCATGGTCCTCTACGTCTGGTCGCTACCGGCGGGCTTACGGGAAGTCGATGCCCTGATCCCGGCGCTGCAAAACCGGCCGTTGATGACCGCTCACGTCTCGCTGGCGATCCTTGCCTACGCCTCCTTCGCCGTCGCCTTCGCCGCCGCCGTGTTCTATCTCGTCGCCAGCCGGCGACCGGTGGCGTGGCTGCCGAGCGCGGAGATGCTCGACGACATCGGCTACCGCGCGGTGACCGTCGGCTTTCCCGCGATGGCGCTGGTGCTTATCCTCGGCTCGGTCTGGGCGTACCGTGCCTGGGGCACCTACTGGAACTGGGACCCTAAGGAGACAGCCGCCCTCTTCACCTGGCTGGTCTACGGGGTCTACCTCCACACCCGCTCCCTCCGAGGCTGGCGCGGCAATCGGAGTGCCGCCATTCTCCTCTTCGGCTTCGCCGCGGTAGTTTTCACGTACTTCGGGAACTACGTCTTCGGCGGGCTCCACGCCTACGGCGGTGTTTGAGCGATTGGGAGGTTATCACCGGTGAGCGCCGCCGACCGTCCCTCCATCAGCTCGCCCGCGGTGGCGCCGCCCTTCCCGTCGCGCTCGACGCGACTCGTGCAGATCGGCCTGGGCTTGGGCGTGGCGCTGGCGATCCTGGCCGGGGCCTGGTTCGTGGGCGGTCGCTCGGGTCTGGAGTCGGTTGGCCGCGGCGGGGTCAACCAGCGGCTGCTGCCGAAGGTGGGGGACGTCGCGCCCGATTTCACGACCGAGGATCTCTTCGGCAATAGGGTGACGCTCTCCCAGTTCCGGGGCCAGCCGGTCTGGCTAATGTTCTGGGGATCGTGGTGCCCGCCATGCCGCGCCGAGTTTCCCGACGTCCAGCGGGCCTACCAACAGCTCGAGCCCAAAGGCATTCGTTTGCTAGCGGTCGACGTTCGAGAATCAGCGATGGCGGGTGCGGCCTACGCGGCCGAGAACAACGCCACGTTTCTGGTTCTGAGCGATCCTGACGAAACAGACACGGGAGCGGCCTACCCGCTCTTCAACGTGCCGACGCATATCTTCATCGACGCCAACGGCGTCATTCGCTCGATCGTCCTCTCGGATATGAGCGAGGAGCGGGCGATGCGAGAAGGGCTCGCCATCATCAATCCCGCCGCTGGTGGGAAACAGACGTAGGGGGCGACGCGAGCGCCGCCCCCTGAGGTCCCTTTCGCGGTGATCCCGAACAAGCGCGAGACGCGCGTCGACTACGGGCAGGCGATTTGCGGACACGCCGCGCCGAACGGGGCGCAGAAGCCGCCACAACTCGGGTTGCAGCAGTACTCACCCTCGCCGCAGACGGTATTGCCGCAGGTTTCCCCACCGCAGAACTCCTGGGTGCAGAAACCGCCGACTGGCGCGCAGATGCTGCAGCTATGGTTGCAGCAGAACTCCCCCGCCCCGCAGGTGACTTGATTGCATTCTTCTTCAACGCACAGGGCCAGTGGGCACGGCTGACCGGCGGGGACGCAGGTTCCCCGGCCGCAGATATCGCAGCAGGTGGTGCCGACCTCGCAGAGAGTCGCGGCACAGCCGCCCACCGTGGGAATCGGTTGACAGGTACCGGAGCAATCGGCGCCGCCCGCGTCGGGAAAACAATTGTCTCCAACGTCGTCCACGCACCCGTAGCCATCCGGACACGGAATGCCCGCGATGCCGCCGCAATAGCGGCCGGTGATATAGTCGCCAACCGTAATGTCGGCCCGGGCGCGACCTCGACCCACGACGCCAAGGGCCAGACCGGCCATTCCAGCGAGAACGCGCCGGCGCGACGCCCCGGTTCCCATCGCCTTCGCTAAGTCATCAAACCGTCGGTTATCCATCTGGCTTACTCCCCTCCCGAACGAAGCCGCGACGCTCGGCGTCCCCCGACGCCTCCACGCCCTCACTATGAGCCGGCAACCCCTTAAGGTCAAGTCTGCTGGCTCGTTTCGCTATCACAAACGCGTGGCGTACCGGTCTGGTTTCATCAGCCCCCACCGGCGGCAACACTCCGTTTCGGCCAGCGACCAGCCCGTAGACGCCGCGTCGCGCTACGCGCGCCGCGGGAGGGCTATCGGTGCAATTTCGTCACAGGTCGCGTGGATGGCGATGCTATACTCACTCCTCGGTTAGCCCCACGAGGGATGGCGGCGATCGATCTTCCCAGCTTCGCTCGTTGGCTTTTACGCTTGACTCGCTTGGCGTCCGAACCACACGGAAAGGGGTCTGCTCTGCGCGCGTGGCGGACGTGGCTACGGCCCGGCATGCTCATCAAGCGGTGGGTGGCATTGTTCGTGGTTGGCAACGTGCTGACCGGTCTTGCCGTGGCGATGGCCCTGGTCTACGTCTATCGGTACACCGACTTTCCCCGCCCGATTACGGGACTCGTCCACGCGGTGACTCTCCAGTCCCTCCCCCGGGTTCTCCGATTCGGGCTCGTACTGGCGGTTGGCCTCGGCTCGCTGGTCCTTGGATTTTGGCGACTGACGCATTCGGTGATCGGTCCTCTCCTGGCGCGGTCGGCCCCCGGCGAAAATCTAGCGACCATCGTCGCTGAGCACCGCTTCGGACCCAACCGTCCCGCCCTGAACGTCGTCGCCATCGGCGGCGGCACCGGTCTCTCTACCCTGCTGCGCGGTCTGAAGCGACACGATATCGGCATCACCGCGATCGTCACGGTGGCGGACGATGGTGGCAGCACGGGCAGGATCCGCGACGAGTTCGACATGCCCGCCCCGGGCGATATCCGGAGTTGTCTGGCCGCGCTCGCCGACGACGAGTCACTCGTCGGGCGACTCTTTCAGTACCGCTTCGACCAGGCTGGCTCGCAATTGGCGGGGCATTCATTCGGCAATCTGTTTATCACCGCCCTGACCCAGGTTACAGGAAGCTTCGAGCAGGCGGTCAGTGAATCCGCGAACGTCCTCGCGATTCGCGGCCGGGTGCTCCCTTCGACGATCGAAAACGTGACCCTCTCCGCCGAGCTGGTCGACGGCACGGTCCTGCGCGGCGAATCGACGATTGCCCACAAGGAGGCGCCGATCAAGCGCGTCTTTCTCGAGCCAGGCCATCCATCCGGCTACGAGCCAGCCCTCAGCGCGATCCTCAACGCCGACCTGATCGTTCTCGGTCCCGGCAGTCTCTACACAAGCGTCCTTCCCAATCTGCTCGTCAACGGCGTCACCCAGGCGATCCGGTGGTCTCCCGCCGCTGTTGTCTATGTCTGCAACGTCGCCACCCAACCTGGAGAGACGGATCACTTCGGCGCCGCCGACCACGTCCGCGCGATCGTCGACCACGTTGGTGAACGCTTTCTCGACGTGGTGCTGGTCAACAGCAATCCCGCCTCGGCCGCCGCGATCACGCCGGAAGTCCCGATCGAGCCGGTGCTGCCCGAGGGACTTGAACGGCTCAAATCGAGCATTCGCGTCGTCTCCGGCGATGTCGTCAGCGACCGTAACCCACTGCGTCACGACCCCGAGAAACTCGCGACCGCGCTGCTAGAGATCGCTCGCGAAGTCCGCCCTGTCAATCGCGCCATGAAAGCAATCCCTGAGGCGACGGCCCGGGAGACACCAGTCGCGGTGCCTGGCCGGGGCGTCCTCGTCGGATCAGGCGCCACGAAGGAGTAAGCAGATGGCCTATAAGGTCGGTATCAACGGTTTTGGCCGGATCGGTCGCCAGGTCTTCAAGGCGATTGACGAAGGCGGGTTCGACGATCTTTTCGAGGTCGTCGCCGTCAACGATTTGACGAGCCCCGCGACGCTCGCGCACCTTCTCAAGTACGACTCGACGTACGGGCAGTACGACGCCGAGATCGATGCCACCGAACGCGGCATCCGCGTTGATGGCCGGGAGGTCACGGTCTACGCCGAGAAGGAGCCAAACAAGCTTCCCTGGCGCAACGAGAGCGTCGACGTGGTGATCGAATCAACCGGCCGCTTCACGACCGCGGACGATGCCCGCGGTCATGTCGAGGCGGGGGCGAAAAAGGTGGTGATCAGCGCCCCGGCGAAAGGGGAGGACCTAACCATCGTCCTCGGCGTCAACGACGAGGTCTACGACCCCGAACAGCACACGATCATCTCCAATGCGTCCTGCACGACGAATTGCTTGGCGCCGGTGGCGAAGGTGATCCTCGATCAGTTCGGCGTCCGCCGCGGGCTGATGACCACCATTCACTCGTACACCAGCGATCAGGTGCTCCTGGATGGCCCGCATAAGGATCTCCGCCGCGCGCGTTCCGCCGCGCTCAACGTCGTGCCGACGACGACCGGCGCTGCCCGCGCGCTGTCGTTGGTGATTCCGGAGTTGAAAGGGAAGTTCGACGGCTTCTCGCTACGCGTGCCGACGCCAACCGTCTCAATCGTTGATTTCGTGGTCGAGACGGAACGCGGGGGGACGGTCGAAGAGATAAACCAGGCGTTCCAAGACGCGGCGGCGTCGGACGCCATGCAGGGGATCCTCGGCTACACGGACGAGCCCCTCGTTTCGAGCGACTTTCGCCAAGACTCCCGGTCGGCGATCGTCGACGGGCTCTCGACGATGGTCATCCAGGAGAATTTGATCAAAGTCATCGCTTGGTACGACAACGAGTGGGGGTACTCCTGTCGCGTCGCGGACCTGATCGCCCTGATCTGCGAGAGGGGCTTCGCGGAGGCAACGGGTTAGATCCACCGGATCGGCGCGGCGACCTGACGCCAGGCTAGCCGTGCCAAGAATCTCTTACAGAGCGAGCCACTCCGGCGAAGGGGTGAAACGCGGCCGCTCATTGATCGCTCATGAGCATCCAATTCCGTGAGCGCTTCGCGCCTCCCAAGGAGGGTATCGCCCATGCCCAAGCGATCGGTCGCAGACGCCGACGTCGCCGGACGACGGGTCCTCGTACGCGTCGACTTCAACGTCCCGCTCGATGGCGACCGGGTGACCGACGACACCCGCATCCGTGCCGCCCTCCCGACCATCACCTCTCTTCTCGATCGCGGAGCCCGCGTCGTCCTGGTCAGCCATCTCGGACGCCCCAAGGGAAAGCCCGACCCGGCGTACGACATGGGGCCGGTTGGACGGCGACTGTCCGAGCTCCTGGGCCGGGACGTGCCAACGCTGACTGAGATCACCGGACCCGCCGTGGAACGGGTGATCCAGGACCTCCCCACCGGCGGGGTCGTCCTGCTGGCGAACGTCCGCTTTGACCCCGGCGAGGAAACGAACGATCCCGCGTTCGCGGCGCGCCTCGCCCGCCTCGGCGATCTGTTTGTCAACGACGCGTTTGGCGCCGCCCACCGCGCTCACGCGTCGACCGTCGGCGTTGCGGAACGCTTGCCGGCGTATGCCGGGTTGCTTTTGCAAAAGGAGGTCGCCGTTCTCTCGCGGTTGCTGGACGCACCCGAGCGCCCCTTTGTCGCGATTCTGGGTGGGGCGAAAGTCTCGGACAAGCTGGCCGTGGTCGACGGTCTCGTCGCCCGCGTCGACGCGCTGCTGATCGGTGGGGGGATGGCGAATACGTTTCTTCTCGCGGCCGGGAAACCGGTTGGCCGCTCGCTCGTCGAACGAGAGCGCGTCGACGACGCTCGCCGCGTCATGGAGCTCGCGCGGCGTCGTGGCGTGCGGCTCCATTTGCCGACGGACGTCATCGTTGCCCCCTCGCTCGACGAAAAGGCCGGTCAGGCGGTTCCGGCCGAGGAGGTGCCGGAGGAGATGGCGATCTTTGACATTGGCCCAGAGGCGGTCGCTCAATTTGGGCACGAGATCACGAGGGCGCGGACCGTCTTCTGGAACGGACCGATGGGTGTCTTCGAGCGCCCGGCGTTCGCCGCGGGCACCCGGGCGATCGCGACCGTGGTGGCTGGGTCAACGGGCTTCACCGTCGTTGGCGGCGGGGATTCGGTCGCGGCGATCGAGCAGATGGGGGTCGCCGCCGCCATCGACCACATCTCGACCGGTGGCGGCGCGTCGCTCGAGTTCCTTGAAGGCCGAGAGTTGCCAGGGATCGCGGTTATTCCAGACGCTGAGCCGGAGCCTGGTTGAGGCAGGGCGCGGGGCGAATCGATGGATCGGTACGAGGACCGCAACCGGTGATGGGGACAGCGCGGAGGAGCGGACGGATCCGCCATTGAGCGGCGGCGACCGAGGGTCGGTTTTTTTGCGCGCCGCCCACCCTAGTGGTAGGCTTCGGGCCGTTGGTCGAGGTCGCCGTCGCGGCGACCGCATTCGCTGAGAAGGACGCACCGTGCAAACCGCCATCAACATCGTCATGATCATTGTCTCGCTCGTGCTGATTTTGGTCGTGCTGTTGCAAACGAAAGGGTCGTCCTTCAGCGGCGCCTTCGGTGGCGACACGAGCTCGATCTACCGGACGCGGCGCGGCATCGAGAAAACCCTGTTCCAGTTCACGATCGGGATCGCGGCCCTGTTCGTCGTACTCGCCATCGTCAGCAATATGGTTCACTAGCGCTGGTCAGACGGGTTGGCGCGGCCTTCTTCGCGTCGCTATACTACGGCGCGTTAGCCGACATCACGCATTGCCGACGGCTCCGCCGGCAGGAGGATATGAGACATGGGCGGCCTCGGATGGCAAGAACTGGTGATCGTTCTCGTTATCGTCATGATTATCTTTGGGGCGGGTAAGCTGCCGGAGGTCGCGCGATCGCTCGGTCAAGGTGTGAAGGAATTCAAGAAAGAGGCGGCCGACGACGGCTCGATCGCCTCAACCACCACCGTCAGCGAGCACCGGGACGAGGGCCGCGTGATTGAGACCCGCGAGATGCGCGCCGACGAGATCTAAGCGCACCTGGCATACGGTATCAGCGCACCAATTCGGCGGGCGGGGCCAAATGGCCCCGCCCGCGGCATTTAGCCCCTTGGCGCCAGTCGTTAGCACAGCATTCGTCGAGGCTCGATAGTACCGCCGGTGCCGTGCGAACCGCCGCCGCTTGCCCGGACCCCTGCCTCCCCGCTATCATCCGATCCCGCCCCCACGGCACAACCGGGCCGCGGAGCGAGCGCCCCAGCATGGCGTCGTCGTCCGTTTCGCTTTCGAGGGATGCATGGCTTCCGACGAACCGTACACCGTCTCCGGCCCGAACACGCCTCAGACCCCGCAGCCCGCGAACGAATGGACGCCGCGGCCGAACGACCTGGCGGTAACCGTGCCGCCGGTAGGCGAAGAGTCCGAAGCAGTGGTCACGAGCACGACTCGGCCGACGAACCGGAGCGGCCGGGCCATCCGCGAGATCGTGGAGACGCTCCTGCTGGCGGCCGTGATCTTCGTGGGCGTCCGCCTGGTCGTCCTCAACTTCCGGGTCGACGGGCATAGCATGGACCCGAATCTCGACAACCAGGAAATGCTCCTCGTCAACCGGAATGCCTACGTCCACTTCGATCTGAACAACCTGCGGAACCTGCTGCCCGGCAAGGACCACGAAGGGCAGGACATCGTCTATCCGTTCGCCCCGCCTGAGCGCGGCGACATCATCGTTTTCAATCCGCCCGTACCGGAGGCGGATAAACCCTACATCAAGCGGGTCATCGGTTTACCGGGCGATCACGTCACCTTCCAGAAGGGCGAGGTCTTCGTCAATGGCCAGCAGTTAGACGAGCCGTACATTAAAGAGGGCATCACCAATTGTCGCCGCGAGGAGTATTGTGACGTGACGGTGCCGGCGGGTGATATTTTCGCCCTCGGCGACAACCGGCAGAACAGTTCAGACTCCCGCGTCTTCGGGCCCGTCAAAGTCGACGCGATCATCGGCAAAGCGTGGTTCGCCTACTGGCCGATGGACGATGTTGGTCTCGTGACCCATTTCGACTATCCGAACACTCCGGAGCGGTAGCGACCGGTCGTCCCACGTTGGCCCGGCTCCCAGCCATCGGGTAGAATTGACGAGTCGGGCGGCCCACCCGCCGACCAAGAGTCGGTTCAGCGATTCGCCGAGCATCCCCCTCCAGCGTTGCGGCCACCGGGCGGTCACGTGAAGCCGAAGAGGGCTCAGCCGATGATCGAGACCGTGGTCGAAAGCATTCGGGTCAGCCTCGTCACCCAACATCGCGTCGTCATCCTCAAAGAGGTCAACGGCGAGCGGCATCTGCCGATCTGGATTGGGGCCTACGAGGCTGAGGCGATCGCGATGGAGTTGCAGGGGGTGAGCGCGGCCCGCCCCCTCCCATACGATCTGATCAAAGCGCTGATCGGTGATATGGGAGGCGCGGTCGACCGGATCGTCGTCACCGACTTGTCGCAGGATGTGTTCTACGCCCGAATCGTCATTCAGCAGAACGGCCGCTCGGTCGAGATCGATTCCCGGCCAAGCGACGCTATTGCCCTCGCGGTGCGCTCCCGTGTCCCGATTTTGGTGGACGAGGCGGTGATGGAGCGAGCCGGCGTGACACTCGGTGAAGGTGACGGCGAGGAGGAAGCGGCGGTCACCGCGGAGGCGGAAGCGGGCGAGCGGGTCGACGACGAAAGCCTGTCGGTCTTCCGCGACTTCATCAACACACTCGATCTTGACGATTTCGACAAGAAGAAGGGGAGTTAAGGCCGCTCGGGCCAAGTTATGGACACCTCGGAGAAGCAGATCAAGCGCATCGTCCTCAACCGCCTTGAGCGATGCCGCGTGTGCCACCACTCGTTCGCGCCGGACGACATCCACGTCCTCTCTCGTCGCGATGACATGTGGATGATGGTCGTGGAGTGCACCGAGTGCCGCGCGCGGAACTTCGTGGCCGCGGTACTCGGCGATGGCGATCCAAGCGAGGCGCAACTCGCTTTGCGCCAGCTGAGCGAGGAGCACACGGACGGCGAATCCTCCTTGCCAGCGATTACCGCTGAAGCGGCGCCATCGGTCGCGATAGACGACGTCCTCGACATGCATGAATTTCTGAGAGGGTTCGACGGCGACTTTCAACGGCTCTTCCGCTCCTCCTAACCCGGTGGTCAACGCCGGGTCGACGAGAAGGTCTGCAAGTCACCTGTTGCCGCTGGACATCCTCCACGCCAATGTCGATCCCCGTGGGACCTGGCTTTGGTAGACGTGCCGCAAACTGACACCCTCGCTCGTTGACGCCCCCTACCCCCAAACCTATACTCGACACGACTGACCGGGCCACGGCCAGCGCGGGAATTTCCGCGCGCCGGGCCAGCGATTGGGGGCGGGAGTGGCGCAGGCGGTACATAGCGAGATCGATCTGGACGTCGTCCGTGAGCTGTTGTCCCACTTCAAGCCCCAGGACCACCAGGAGGCGCAGGAGCTGATCCTTGCCGCCCTGCAGGAGGTCAACGAGCACTTCGGGTACGTCTCCTTGGAAGCGGCCGAAGTCGTGGCCGATCACCTGGGAACAACCGTCAATCGCGTGTACGGGTTGCTGACCTTCTACGCCGACTTCCGAACCGAGCCTCGTGGCAAACACTTCATGCTGCTTTGCCACGGTATGTCGTGTTACGTCATGGGCTCGCAAAGCCTGGTGCAAGAATTGAAGGACCGCTGGGGTATCGCCGACGGTGAGACGACGGCCGATGGGGAGCTCACCGTCCAGGTGGTCAATGGCTGCCTGGGAGTGTGCGATCGCGCGCCGTTTATCAAGCTCGACGACGACTATCACGGTGATCTGACGGTGGAGCGGCTGAACGAGGTGATCCAGCGGGCAATCGCGGCGCGCGGCGCCGAACCGATTGCCAGCGGCGGGAGCGAGACACGTCATGGCGTCTAGGTTGGGTTCCCGCGCCGAGTTCGAGGCGTTCCAGCGACGAGCCGAGGAACGCTGGACCGAATTGTGGGAGGGCGACCACGCGGTCGTCAGTGTCGGGCTCGATAGTTCCTCAATCCCGAAGGGCGCGGATCGCGTCCTTGCCGCCTGCCGCGAGGCACTCGACGGCGACCGCGCGGTTATCCGCGAGGTCAGCGGCAACGGCGCGATGTGGATGGAGCCGTGGGTTGAGATCAAGCGGCCGGGCGAGCCGCCAGTGGTCTACGGCAACGTGCGGCCGGAGGAGGTGCACGCCCTTCTGCGCGGACAGCTTCCAGACCAGGCGGTCGGTGTTCGCGCCGAGCAACCGTTCGGTGGTGTCCCGTCCCTCAACGAGCACCCATTCTTCAAGTACCAACAGCGCATCGTGCTGGCCAACGTCGGGTTGATCGAGCCAGAGTCGATTGAGGACGCGATTGCCCGCGGCGCTTATAGCGCTTATCTGAAGGTGCTGTTCGACCTGTCCCAAGAGGAGGTCATCGCTGAGGTAACCGCGGCCAACGTTCGCGGCCGCGGCGGCGCTGGCTTCCCGGCCGGAATCAAATGGGAGAGTGGACGAAAAGCCAAGGTGACCCCAAAGTTCGTTGTCTGCAACAGCCACGAGGGCGAGCCGAACGTCTACAAAGACCGGCGCATTCACGAGGGGGATCCCCACCGCATCCTTGAGGGGATCCTGATCGCCTGTATCGCCTGCGGCGCCGAGCGGGGCTACAACTACATCGGTGGCGAGTATCCGCTCGCGATCAAACGATTCCGCAAAGCGGTGGCTGACGCCGAGCGCCTCGGGCTCATTGGTCGGGATGTCTTAGGCAGCGGCAAGGATGTCTTCTTCCGGACCAGGACCGGCGGCGGCGCCTACATCTGCGGCGAAGGCTCGGCGCTGATGTACTCGATCATGGGGGTGCGTGGCCAACCACGCACCAAGCCGCCGCGCTCGGTCGAGGAAGGGATCTGGAAGCGTCCAACCGTCGCCAACAACACCGAGACCCTGTCGAATATCCCCGACATCGTCAACAAGGGCGGTGCCTGGTTCGCTTCGATCGGCACGGAAAAGAGCAAGGGCACGAAGCTGATGACCGTGCAAGGGGCGGTCAAGACGATGGGCCTGGTTGAGGTGCCGATGGGCACGACGATGCGGACCCTGCTCGAAGAGATGTGGGGCGGCATGCGGGACGGCCACACCTTGAAGGGAATCCAGACGGGCGGCGTCTCGGCGGGGCAGCTTACGGCGGAGCACCTCGATCTTCCGATCGACTTCGACTCGCTGACCGACGTTGGTGGGATGCTCGGCTCGGGCGGTTTCGCCGTCTTCGATCAGCATGTCTGTGCGGTCGACTACGCCCGGTACCTGACGGCGTTCAACCGCTACGAGTCGTGCTCCAAGTGCGTGCCGTGTCGCCTCGGGAACCCGGCTCTCGTCGAGATCCTGGACCGCATTCGCTTCGGCCGGGGATCATTAGACGACCTGCCGTTGATGCAGCGGACGTCGAAGCATATTATCGAACTTTCCCTCTGCGGCCTCGGCCAGGTTGCGCCGGCACCACTGCTCGGGATGATGAAGACGTACGAGGACGAGTTCCGGGCGCACATCGTGGATGGCGTCTGCCCGGCCGGCGTCTGTCCGATTGGCGCCGCCGACGAGCTGATCGCCGCCGGCGACTAATCACGTCGCGGCCGTGTTTTCACCGCTCAAGTCGGCGGCAGTCCCACCGCAGACAGCAAATCGATCGTTTCCGATGGCGGCGACCGGGGAGCACACTTCGTCATCACGAGGTTAGCCCGGCGGTCTGCTCGCTGCTCCTGCCTATTGGCGAGCGGATGAGGCATGGTCGCTAACGAGCCGGAGCGGGGAACTGCGCCATGCCACCGTTCGCGGCCGAAGAGTACCACCAGCGACTTCGGCGGACGCGACAGCGCATGTCAGAGCGCGGGCTCGACCTATTGATCGTCGCCGACCCCGCCAACATGAACTACCTGACGGGATACGACGGGTGGTCGTTCTACACGCCGCAGTGCGTGGTGGTCTCGCTGACCGACGACGACCCGCTCTGTATTGTCCGCGGCATGGATCGCAACGGCGGGTTGCGGACGTCGATCCTCCCGCCGGCGCACGTTGTGGGATATCCGGATAGCTATGTCCAAGCCCATGACCGGCACCCGTTCGATTGGATCGCGGAGGAGTTGCGGCGGCGCGGTCTCGGCGGCGGTCGCGTCGGCACGGAGCAGGACGTCTACTACTTCACGCCCGCTGCCCAGGCCGCACTTGAGCGCGGCCTGCCGGACGCGAGGTTCGTCGACGCCTCGCTGCTCGTCAATTGGCTGCGGGCCGTCAAGAGTCCTCAGGAATGCCACTACATGGAGGAGGCGGCGCGGATCGTCGAGCGGGTCATGGGAACGGCGATCGCTGCGATCGTGCCAGGGGCTCGGCAATGCGACGTTGTTGCCGAGATCTACGCGGCGCAGATCGCTGGCACCGCGGACTTCGGCGGTGATTACCCAGCGTTCGTCCCGCTCCTGCCGACCGGCGCCGGCACTTCGGCTCCCCACCTGACGTGGAGCGACGCGCGCTTTGCCTCGGGTGAGGCGACGATTCTCGAGCTGGCGGGCTGTCGATTTCGCTACCATTGCCCAATGGCGCGGACGCTGTTCTTGGGTGACCCGCCGGGGCGTCTGCGAGAGACAGAGCAGGTGGTACTGGAAGGACTGGAGGCGGCGCTGGCGGCGGCGGTTCCTGGGGCAACGGCGGAGATGGTCGAGCGGGCGTGGCGATTGGTTGCCGCTCGGGGTGGAGTGACTAAGGAGAGCCGGATCGGGTACGCCGTCGGTCTGAACTATCCGCCGGATTGGGGCGAGCACACCATCAGCCTGCGGCCGGGGGACACAACGGTCCTCGAGCCGAACATGACGCTCCACCTCATCCTTGGTCTATGGCAAGACGAGTGGGGGATCGAGATTAGCGAGTGCTTTCGCGTCACGCAGAGCGACGCCAAGCCCTTCTGCGATTTCCCCCGCGAATTGGTGGTCAAAGCCTGAGAGCGCCGGGTCAACCGCCGAGGTCGAGCGCCATGCCAATGCCGCGTTCGCGCGCCAGATCGACCGCCCGCCGGGCGACGACAACGTCCTGGACCGCGTTGCCGACCGACTTGAATAGGGTCACCTCGTCGTCCCGCATTCGACCCGGAATCATCCCCACCACCACCTGGCCCAACTCGCGGTTGAAATGCTCGCGACCGACGAGCTTCTCGCGCAGCGGGACGATCAGGTCCCCCGCCTCAGCCAGGGCCGCATCGACCGCGTCGACGGTCACCGTCGCCCGGACGACCGTTGCCGCCGGCAGTTCCTGCATCTCCGGCGTGAACGCCCCGACCGCGTTGATGTGCGTCCCCGGCCGGATGTCGCGATCGTCGAAGACGGGCGTACGCGAGGTCGTTGCGGTGCAGATCACGTCGGCTTCGCGGACAACCCCAGCGTCGCCGGTCGTCTCCAGGCGATCGACAACATCTGGCCAGTCGCGCGTCAGCGTAGCCCGAAGTCGCTCCCGCGCCTCCTCGCTCGGGTCGACACCGATAATCCGCTCGATCGGACGAACGGCGCAGACAGCGGCGATCTGCGTCGCTCCTTGCGCGCCGGCTCCAATCGCGACCAACACGCGGCTGTCAGGCCGGGCGAGGAGATCGGTCGCCGCTCCGGAGACGGCCCCTGTCCGCAGCGCAGTCAGATACGTGCCATCCATGATTGCCGCCGGTTGGCCGGTTTCGGTATCGATCAAGCAGACCAGGGCGTGGATGACCGGCAGTCCGCGCGCCGGGTTGGCGGTGAACACCGAGACGATCTTCAACCCAAGAGCGTTCATCGCCGGCACGTGGGCCGGCATGAAGAGCGCGTCACCCTCGGCGTCCGGCACCGGGATCACTGTCCGCAGCGGTGAGGTGGTCCGGCCGGCCGAAAGCTCGGAGAACGCGGTTTTCATCAGCGCGATGGCGACGGTCATCGGTACCAAGCGGCGGACGTCCTCCCTGGTCAACGCTAGCACCGCGTCCCTCCTTGCCGCCGATTCGATTCAATGCCCCTCACGCGGTGACTCTACCGGCGCAGTCGGACCTACGCAAGCCGGAAGCGAAACGGACGTTGCCCGGCGACGTGTCGTGTCACCGTGCAACGCGTCCCAGGTACGAGGAAACACGGCCGTGGGACAGCGAGGCAGATTCGGGGACGCCAAGCGTGGCCGGTAGCGGCAACCAGCAGGAGAACTCGCGCCCCGTCCGGGATCTCGCGGGGCTACATCTCCATCCGCGACCTTCGTGATAAAATTCACGACGATGACGCTTTGCCTCCTTCGCTCATTTACAGGGAGGAAGAGTGTCCGGGTGGGGAGCGCTACCCCCACCTTGACGCGGCGGCAGGCGCCTTGCTAACGTCGCCGGTTGGACCACCGTTGTCGCGGTCCGGACGAGCCAGCCTGATCGCTGGATACGAAACCGCTAGGCCACAATCGGGACGTGAAGCGTTGGCCTGGCAGGGGGAATCCGAATGGCAGTTGATAACTCTCGATCCCCCGACCGCTCCACTGGAACGCGACGGCCACTCCTCGATCGCATTCAGCAGCCAGCCGATTTCCAACGATGCTCACTTGCCGAGCTCGACGCGCTGGCGAGCGAAATCCGGGCTGAGCTGATCGATGTCGTCAGCCGGAACGGCGGACACCTCGGCGCCAGTCTCGGCACCGTCGAGTTGACGATCGCACTTCACGCTGTTTTTGACTCGCCTCACGACAAGCTGGTTTGGGACGTCGGTCACCAAGCCTATGTCCACAAGCTCCTGACCGGCCGCCGCGACCGCTTCGACACGGTGCGGCAGGAAGGAGGGCTGTCCGGATTTCTGTCACGCGACGAGAGCGAGCATGATGCCTTTGGGGCGGGACACGCCTCCACCTCGATTTCGGCGGCCCTGGGCATGGCGGTCGCCTTCCAGCAGACGAATCAGGCTCGCCGCGTCGTCGCCGTCATCGGGGACGGAGCGCTGACGGGTGGGATGGCCTTTGAGGCCTTGAACAACGCCGGAAATCTGAGCGTTCCATTGATTGTCGTGCTCAACGACAACGAGATGTCGATCGCGCCCAACGTCGGGGCTCTCTCCAAGTATCTGGATCGCGTTCGCACGGACCGTCGCTACCACCGCGCCAAGGACGAGCTCGCGCGGATGGCCGAACGCCTGCCCCAGGGCGATCTGTTGGTGGAGCTCGGCAAGCGTTGGAAGGACTCGCTCAAAGAGTTCGTCTATCACGCTATGATCTGGGAGGAACTGGGCTTCACCTACGTTGGCCCCGTCGATGGCCACGACCTTCGAGCGACGATCGACGCGCTGCGCCAAGCCCGAAACGTCGACGGCCCCGTCTTTCTCCATATCGTGACGCAAAAAGGGAAGGGCTTCGCGGCCGCTGAATCCGACCGCGAACGGGGCCACGCCGTCTCCGCTCCGGCGATACCGGGCGCGCCAGTTTCCCCGCCCAAGTATCAGGACGTCTTCGCGAAGACGATGATCGAGCTTGCGGCCGGCGACCCACGAATCGTGGCCATTACCGCCGCGATGCCGACCGGCACCTCCCTTGCCAAGTTCGAAGCCGCCTACCCCACCCGCTTCTTCGATGTCGGCATCGCGGAACAGCATGCGGTGACCTTCGCCGCTGGTCTCGCCGCCGAGGGGATGCGGCCTGTCGCCGCGATCTATTCGACGTTCCTGCAGCGCGCCTATGACCAAATCGTTCACGACGTCTGCCTGCAGCGGCTACCCGTCATCTTCGCCATGGATCGGGCTGGTTTCGCGGGTGACGACGGTCGAACGCACCACGGAATCTACGATCTCTCCTATCTGCGGTGCCTGCCAAACATGACGATCATGGCGCCCAAGGACGAGAACGAGTTGCGCCACATGCTCAAGACGGCTGTCGACCACCTGACGGGACCGGTCGCCGTGCGGTACCCACGCGGCGCTGGCGTCGGCGTGCCGACGGACGAGCCGCTGCACACGCTGCCTATCGGTCGCGCCGAGGTGCTTCAGGAGGGCGCCGACGTCGCCCTCTTGGCGGTCGGCGCGATGGTTCTTCCGGCCGAGCGGGCCGCGGCAATACTCGCCGCCGATGGGATCGCGGCCACCGTCGTCAACGCCCGCTTCGTGAAACCGCTAGATGAACGACTGATCCTGAACCTCGCCGAGCGCTGCCGGGCGATCGTTACGATCGAGGAAAACGTGGTTCTCGGCGGCTTCGGCGGGGCTGTCCTCGAAACCCTGGCCGCGGCCGGCATGACGTTGCCAGTGCGCGTCCTCGGGGTGCCTGACCGCGTCTTCGAACAGGCTTCCCAGGGACGGCTCCGGCAGCTCGCGGGATTGACGGCGGACGACATCGCCGAGGCCGCGCGTGGCGTCATCGCGGCGAAGGAGCGAGCCGATGGCGCGACGGAGCGAGCGTTCGCGGTCGCACCATCGGCGCATGTCGGCTAGACTCGACTTTACGCCGAGCGGCGCGCGAGCGGGAAGCGGGGAGAGGACCGAGCGAGGAGTGTAGGTGACGGCAACGACCGACGCGACGCGCGTAGCGCCCAAGCCGCCAATCCTCCCCTCCGACGAAACGGGGCTCGGGGCAGCGTGGCAAGGGCTGCCAGCCGCCGCGGCGCAGGCCGGAATCTCGCTTGACGCTGACCAAATCTCCCAATTCGACGCCTACAAACGCCTGCTGCTGACCGCCAACGAGCGCACGAACTTGACGGCGATCCGCGATCCCGCGGATGTTGAGCGCCGCCTCTTTCTCGACGCGCTCTTGATGGTTCCCGCGATCGACAGGGCAATGGCTCGGGATGATTCCGGGCCATTGCCACGTCCGGCGCGACTTGTCGACATTGGCAGTGGCGCGGGATTCCCAGCCCTTGTCCTCAAGGTGGTCCGTCCGCTTCTTCAGGTGACGTTGATCGAAGCGACGGGGAAGAAGGCGGCCTTTCTCAGCCATGTGGTCGCTGAGTTGGGCTTGACCGGCGTTGGTGTCATCCATGGCCGGGCTGAGGACGTAGCGCGCCAGTCGTCCCACCGCTCCCACTACGATCTCGCGACGGCGCGCGCGGTGGCATCGTTGCCAGCGCTCCTGGAGCTCTGCGCGCCATTCCTCCGGATTGGCGGGCAGGCTCTCTTTCCGAAAGGGATCACCATCGACGATGAGCTGCAGGCCGGTCAGCGCGCGGCGCCGCTCGTCGGTGTGCGTGTTGTCGCGGTGGACCAGTTGGCGGGAGGTCAAACGTCTCTCGTCCGCGTCGAGAAGATCGCGGCGACGCCCGATCACTATCCGCGACGCAGTGGGATGCTAGCCCATGACCCGCTCGGGGTGAATCCCGATCGTTTCACGACCACGACCCCGCGCCGTGAACGGAGGGCCGGGCGATGACGATACGACCCGAGCGTATGTTTTATCGGAAGGAAAAGCTCCGGGGCGCCTGTTGGGAGTACCAGATTGAGGGAGGTTGGATCAGTGTTCCGGCGGACGATGGCGAGCGGCGTCTCCTGCGGCACCGCTTTACGTTCTACCGTCCGCGGGAGGTCGAGGTACGAACGCCGACCGGCATCGAGCGGCTCGCGCGGACGGGAGCGGAGCAGTGGTTTTTCCCCGACCGCTGGTTCTCGCTGCTCCGCTTCACCACCGCCGACGACCGCACCGTCGGCTACTACGTCAATTTTTCTCGCCCCCTCGTCGAGTTGAAAACCAATTACTACCAGGATCTCGACCTGGAGCTCGACCTCTGGCTCGACCCGGACGGTACCGCGACCGAGCTCGACCGCGACGAGTTTGACGCCGAAGTCGCCTTGGAGCGCCTGCAACCGGACTGGGCCGTCGCGGTCGACGCCGCCTGTGCCGCGGTTTCCAACGCCACCGCCATCACCGTCGCCGAGGACGGACCCGACCTCGATCGCTGCCGGGACACGACCCACGGCGTGCCATCTTTTATTCTCCGCGCATGAGGGACGCCAGGCGCTCCCGCGTTAAGTTCAAAGGAACGGGGAACTGGATCGCTTCGGTCCGGGCGCCGTACGCTCGCCGTCGTCCCTACTGCTGACCCTCAACGGCCTCGATGCGTATCTGCCTTGTCTACGATTGCCTCTACCCGTGGACCGTCGGCGGCGCGGAACGGTGGTACCGCGCCCTCGCCGAGCAGCTCGCCGCCGGGGGTCACGAGGTCACCTATCTCACGCTGCGGCAGTGGGATCAGGAGGCACCACCCCTGATCCCCGGCGTGCACGTTATCGCGGTCGGTCCACGCCTGGCCCTCTACACGCGTGGTCGTCGCCGCATTCTCCCGCCGCTCATCTTCGGCGGCGGGGTCTTGCTCCATCTGCTCCGTTCCGGCCGTTCCTATGACGTGGTCCACACCGCGTCATTCCCCTACTTCGCCCTGCTGGCGGCGGTCGTGGGACGGCGATGGGGGCGGTATGGCATCGTGGTCGATTGGTGGGAGGTCTGGACTCGTGGCTATTGGCGCGCGTATCTCGGGCGCCTCCGGGGCGAGATCGGATGGGGGGTGCAGCGGCTCGGTCTGCGATCGGTCCACAGCGCGTTCTGTTTCTCGCGGTTGCATGAACGCCGCCTGCGCGAGGAGGGCTTTTCGGGGAGACTGACGCGCCTAACTGGAATCTACGCGGGACGAGGCCCGGTGCGGCCGCCCGCGCCGAGCGAGGCGGTCGTGGTCTATGCCGGCCGCCACATCCCGGAGAAGCGAGTGCCGGCACTCATTCCGGCCATCGCCAAAGTACGCGAGCATCTGCCGGAGCTTCGCGCCACCATCTTCGGGGACGGCCCGGATCGCGCTCAGGTCGAGCGCTTGGTCGCTCGCTCTGGTTTGGAAGCGTGGATCGCGGTCCCTGGTTTCGTCGACGAGACGACGCTCCACGCCGCGCTCGATCGCGCGCTCTGCCTGGTCCTGCCGTCGCGACGTGAGGGTTATGGTCTCGTCGTGGTCGAGGCGGCGGCGCGGGGCACGCCCAGCGTCGTCGTGCGCGACCCGGACAATGCGGCTACGGAGTTGATCGAGGAGGGAGTCAACGGCTTTATCGCGCCCTCCGTCTCGGCGGAGGACCTCGCCTCAGCTATCCTTCGCGTCCACGCGGCCGGGTTCACTCTCCGGTCGTCAACCGCGTCGTGGTTCACGGCGAACGCGCGGCGACTCGGCCTGGCGAGCGCACTGGAGACCGTGACCGCGGTCTATGCCGATCGGGATGATGGCAACGACCACGCGGGTCGCGCGGTGCGCTGGCCACGGTCGTGGCACGATCATCGGGTGACGGGGGCGGGTGCCTCACATCCGGATGCGTGAAAGAGCGTGACGCGCGATCAACGAGGGAAACGATGCCGACGGCGATCGTGACTGGTATCACCGGGCAAGACGGCTCCTATCTCGCCGAGCATCTGCTCGACCACGGATACCGCGTCATCGGGGTGACCCGAAGGACGAGCTTCGACACGGGCAGTCGCATCGAGCACCTGCGCGATCAAATCGAGTTTGCCAGCGCCGATTTGCTCGACCAAACATCGCTCTTGTCGCTGGTTAGCCAGTACCAACCTGACGAGGTCTATAACCTGGCTGCCCAAAGCTTCGTTCCCGCCTCCTGGCAACAACCGGTCCTGACCGGAGAAATCACCGCGCTAGGTGTCACGCGTCTCCTCGAAGCCGTCCGCCGCGCCGCGCCGGACGCGAGGGTCTACCAAGCCTCTTCCTCGGAGATGTTCGGCAAGGTGCGCCAGGTGCCCCAAAACGAGACGACGCCGTTCTATCCACGCTCCCCCTATGGCGTTTCCAAGCTCTACGGGCATTGGATCGCGGTCAACTACCGGGAAAGCTACGGCCTCCACGTGGTGTCCGGCATCCTCTTCAACCACGAGTCCCCCCGGCGCGGTCGCGACTTCGTCACCCGAAAAATCTCGTACGGCGTTGCCCGGATCAAACATGGCATCGATCGCGAGCTGCGACTCGGTAATCTCGAAGCGCGGCGGGATTGGGGTTACGCTCCCGACTACGTTCGCGCCATGCACCTGATGCTCCAGACGCCTGAACCGGTCGACTATGTGGTCGCCACCGGCGAGACACACTCGGTGCGCGAGTTTTGCGAGGCGGCCTTTGCCGTCGTCGGACTCGATTTCCACGACCACGTCATCGTCGATGCCGAGCACCACCGCCCGGTTGACGTCGACCTCCTGGTCGGCGACGCCTCACTCGCCCGAGCCGAGCTTGGCTGGCAACCGACCGTCGGTTTCGACGACCTCGTGCGGCTGATGGTTGAAGCGGACCTGGCGGTGGTGGCCGACGAGGTGACGCGGCGCCTCGTTGATTACCGGGCCGTGCCGCGGGCATGATGGCGCTCTCCGTTGGCGACGTCCGGCAGGACAGCGAACATGACGGCTGGAACCGTGTCACGTCCCTTTGGACCATCGGAACGTCCTTTCATCCCGCCGGCGCAACGGCCGGGGCGGCCCGCCAACTCCGGATAGCGGACCGTCCTGGGAAGGAACGTTGAGTGCACGATCGCCTAGCGGCTCCAGGGCCGCCACGCCCATCCCTCGACGCGTTTCCCCTGGCGCAAAGCGAGGGGTTACGGGTGCGGTGGGATCGCGCGGCGATCCGGCTCAGCTGGCTGGCCCTGACAGTCGTCCTTGTTCTGGGCGTGATCGCGCCCGTCCGGCGGACGGGAGACGCTCATCAGTACCTGGCGATGGCGCACGCCCTGAGCAAGCTGCGCCCGCCGGCGCTGACGCGGGCGGAAGTGAGTGATTTCAAGTCGTGGCTGATCGCGCAGCCCCTTGACTCCAACTTTCCCTCGGCGGAGAGGGCCATCGACCAACCGCCGCTGGTCGTCGCTGGACGTCAGGAGTTCTCCCACTTCTGGTTCTTTCCGCTCCTGGCGTCGCCGTTCGTCGCCGCCGCCCGTGCCGACGGCGTGCACGAGGCCTATGGCTTCTTCGCGCTGAATGCGTTGCTCCTCGTCGTGGCGCTGCGATCCCTGCAGCGGGCATTCCCACCGGTCGTCACCCTGCTGATTTTCGCCTCGCCACTCATCTGGTTCGTCAACAAACTCCAGGTTGAGATGTTCACCTTCACCGCCGTTTGTCTCGCCATGAGCGCGGCCCGGCGGGGTCGATTCCTCTTGGCGGGGTTGTTTATCGCCGTAGCCTCCACCCAAAACCTGCCGATTGTCGCCGCGGTCCCCGTGTTCTGGGCGGCCGGTCTGGCGCGGTGGCTGCTGACGCGAGGCGAGGCGGCCACCGGAGCCGGTGACCGGCCACGCTACCGCAACCTCCTCCTAACCGGCGCCTTGATTGCCGCGACGCTCATCGTTGGGTCGCTCCACCCCGCCTACTACCAGCTTCGTCTCGGAGTCCTCACGCCCCAGCAGTTGAACGGCGGCATTGCTGGCGGCGTGCCGTCGATCAGCCGGTATCTCGCGGTCCTGCTCGATCCCGACATCGGACTGCTGCCGTGGGTACCAGTGCTCGCGCTCCTGACGCTGTTCGGCATGGTCCGACTCCTAGCGGGGAGGGTGAACCCGTCAATGAGCGACAGGCTCGACCTCCGCTTAACGGCGGCGTGCGCGGTGCTCACCGCCGCCTGGTTTCTGTTTGTCTTCGCCGAGACGTCCAACGTCAACAGTGGCGGGACGGTGCATGTCAGTAGGTACGCGCTGTGGCTCATCCCGCTGCTGCTCCCCATGCTGGAAGAGTCCGCCGTTTGGTTCCAAGCCAAACGGCCGTCGCTGCTACCGCTAGGTGGCGCGCTGCTCTTTGTGGCGTACGCTGCGTACTTCCGGCCGTGGCTGCCGGAGCGATACGTTACGCCGTCACCGCAATCCGAAGCGCTGAACGGCTGGTTCCCCGGCGTCTATCGCCAGGTACCCGAGGTCTTCTACGAACGGCACCGGGGAATAGACGGCGCAACCCCGGACTGGGCGGCGACCGCATCTTGCACCGTCATGCTGTTGAGCGTTGGGACCCAGGAACCTGCTTGCCCTCTCTCCGCCAGTGAACGGCAGACGGCGGATGGTTTGTTTGGGAAGGGTTGGCGGACCGTCTGGATCGTCCGGCCTGGTAGGCTAGGACTTGGCGCCGACGGGGTCACTGGGGCAATCCGGGCGGGGTCATGAGCCAGCATCACCGCCCAAACGCATCACGCACGGACCGGAAACCGCGGTTTCCCGGCCGGGTACGATGCAGCGGCCAGCGCGTGATGCCACTGGCTTTTGGGGGAGAGATCGACTGAAGACGCGGGGTTTAACCGACGAGCACCGCCAACGGTTCAGGCAGCGTGCCCCCCGGCTCGCGCCGCGAGATTGGGGACCGCGGGTCGGCGCGTCCTTCCTCGGTCCGTTCGTGGTGGCCGCGCTCTGGCTCCTCCTCGGCTATCTCCATTACGCGCCGGGAACGGCCTACAGTCTCTCGGCTAGCGCCTACAGGACCTATGCGTTTCCCGCGTTCCGCTACTCCGACATCATCTGGCTCTACCTCCGCGACAACCTCGCAACGCGACCGCTGCCGTACGTCGATTATCCGCTGGAGTACCCGCCACTGACCGGGGTTCTCTCGTATCTTTTCAGCTTCGCCCCGGATCTACCAGCGTACTTCGCCGTGACGTACCTCGTGCTTGCCGGCTGCGCGCTCGGCGCCGTCGTGGTTCTCCACCGGCTGCCAGGCGCGAACCCCTGGTATCTCGCCGCCACTCCCGCCCTCTTCTTTTACGTCGGTCATCAATGGGATATCGCCGCCATCTTCGCGACCGCCCTGGCGCTGCTCGCCTTCCATCGTGGCCACGACCGGTCAGGCGCGACGGTGTTGACCGCGGCCGTGTGGCTCAAGTTCTTCCCCCTTGCGTTCCTCGCCGCGGTCCTGATCGATCGGTTTCGTCAGCGCAGATTCCGCGCGGTCGCTGAGATCGGCACGATCTTCCTGATTGGCACCGTTGTGGTCAACGTCCCCTTTGCCGCGGCGAACGTGGCGGGCTGGGACTTCTTCTATCGCTGGAATCGCGATCGCCTAGCAGATTCCGGTATCTGGGTTCTCTGGCGCACGCTCTCGACCGCGGAGGCGACCCGCCTCAGTCTCGTCGCCGCCGTGCTCGGCGGTCTGGTCCTCGGGGTCCTCGCCCTCCGCGCGCGTGGTCCGGTTCTCCTGCCGGTGGGGGCAACGTTTCTCCTCTGGTGGCTGTTCGTCAATAAGACATTCACCACCCACCTCGTGCTGTGGGTCTTTCTCGCGCTCGCCCTGCTGCGCCCTCCGGTCTGGCTGTGGATCGCCACCGTGGCGGTCGATATCGCCGGGTTCCAGCTCGGCAACTTCCTGAACCTCTACAACGTCGCCGACTATCAGTACGCCCCGCTGATCCGAAAGGCCGTCCTCTACCTCTATGATCCCCTCCAGATCGCGCGATCGATCGTGCTCCTCGTGGCAGTCGCTTGGGGCGGTCGGATGCTCCTCAAATCCGGACGTGGCGCGAGCGGGAGGTGGATAGTTTGGAACGCGAATGGCGACCTTCGCGGCCTCGGCGGCGATGCGGTGGTTCACGCCCCTGGCAACGGCCACGTTGCGTTGCCCCAGGCGCTCGTGGGGACTATGGCCACACCGACGCCGCATCGCCCGCGAGAACGCGATCACGCGGGCACAGCACGGTTCCGTTGGCGGCTCGGCGTGGCGCCGCGTTCCCTCGCCCTCGTCGGCGCGGCGGCCGCGAAACGGTTGGTCTGGGGAGCGCTCGTCACGGTGGCGTTCGGAGCCGCGACGGTCGTCATGACCTGGCCGTATGCCATCCACCTTCAGGACACGACGGTTGTCGGCTTCGATCCCCTTCTCCAGATCTGGCTCTCGCGCTGGATTCAGCATGCGCTCGTCACTGACCCGTTGCACCTCTTCGACGCCAACATCTTCTTTCCGTTCGCCCAGACCCTCGCCTACACGGACGCCAACATTCCAGGGGCGCTTCTGGCCGCGCCGATCGACGTTCTGACCCACAACGCTATTCTGACCAATTCATTGCTCGTTCTCGCCACGTTTCCTCTCGCGGCCGGAGGGATGTACGCCCTGATCGTCCACCTGACGCGCAATCGAGCGGCGGGGTTTCTGGCCGGCCTCGCCTTCGCGTTCCTGCCGTTTCGCATCGTCCACCTCTGGCACCTCAACTGGCTGGAACACGCCTGGCTGCCCTGGCTCTTTCTCGCCTTCCTCCGTCTCATCGAGCGACCGTCGCGGCCCCGCGCGGTCGTGCTCGGGCTGCTGGTCGCCATCCTGGCGCTGACCAGCTTCTACTTCGTCGTCCAGATCGGCATTCTGCTCGGTCTCTCGCTCGGGGCGGCTCTCATCGGAGATCGATCGATCCGCGCCCGCCCCGTGTTGGTGGGTCTCGGGTTGTCCGCTGCCGTGACCGTGATCCTCGTCGTGCCCCTCGACCTCCCCTACCTTCAAGTCCGGGGTGAGCAAGGGCTGGAACGGACGATCGCCGAAGCGGAGCACTACAAGGCGACGGCGGCGTCCTACCTCAGCCTCGCGCCATGGGACCGGCCAAACCCACTCTGGGGCGAGCTCGGGCAACGACCGGGCGAGAACCTGGCGCTAACCACGGTCGGCCAGGCACCGCAAGCGGATGGACATCAGCATCCCGAGATCGTGATCGAGGATGCCCTCTTCCCTGGCGGACTGGCGCTCGTCGCCGCCGCAATCGGGCTCGTATGCTGGCGCCGGCGCTGGCTGACGGTGGCGCTGGCGCTGACGGCCGTGACGGCCGCCATCCTCTCGCTCGGTCCGTCCTGGGGTCCGCGAGATGGCAGCGGCGTGCCACTCCCGTATCGCTTCCTCTTCGATCACGCGCCGTTCTTCACGGCGATGCGGGTGCCGGCGCGCCTCGGCGGGCTAGCGGATTTCGCCCTCGTGACACTGGCTGGGCTCGGCGTCGCCGCGGCTTGGCGCTGGCTCTCCCCGCGGATTGCCGCGCCGAGACAGCCACGCCTCCGGCTCGTCGGGGGAGGTTTGACCGCGCTCTGCGCCGGTCTGGTCCTGTTCGAGCTCTACACCGGCCCAATCCCGCTCGAAGCCGTCGCTCGCGGCCCCGACGTGACCGCTCCTTACCGCTGGTTGGCCGCCCAGCCAGACGACGGCGCCGTGATGGAATTTCCGGCCGAGAGCGTCTTCGCCGATCGTGGTGGCACCAGCAGCATCCGCCGTCACGTCGGGCTCTCGATGTACTGGTCGACGACCGATTGGAAACCGCTGGTCAACGGCAACTCCGGATTCATCCCAGCCGCCTACAGCAACCTTCTTGACGCGTTCGTTGGCGACATTCGTCGCCCCGACGGGACGACCGCGCGACGCATCAGTCACGTCGACCCCGCCACGGTCGGCATCTTGCAACAACTCGGCGTCCGGTATCTCGTCTTTCATCGTTCCCAATACGCCGCCGCCGATTGGCCGGCGGTCGCCGCCCAACTCGACGCGGCCGAAGGAGCGGTGGAGAAGGCCGGAGACTTCGGTGAGGCGACCATTTACCGCGTCCACCAGCCGATCGCGCCCCCCGAACCGAGTCTGACGGTGTTCGCTCCGACGCTGATGACACCGCGGACCGCATGGGCGCCGGAGATCGTTGTCCAGGCACCGAACGCCTCACCTTCCCTGCTGTCGCTGACCCGGCCGGCGACGCTGACGACGACCTGGTACGACGCCGGCGGTCGCAAGCTCTGGCGCGGCGTCGCTCCGCTGCCACTCCCGACGTTGATGAAGACGCCGACCATCCTCTGCTCGTCGACTGGTTGCCGGGATGCGCCTGGCGTCACGTTCCCGCGCGATTCACCGGCGCCCAGACCGGAAGTCGAGGGCTGGCGCCCGAGCGCGCTCGGTCACTACGTCGTCAAGCTGGTTATCGCTGGCGATCACCCGCTGGATTGCACGGTCGATCTTGACGTGGTCAAGGATGCGGACGCGATTCACGATGTATCGCCCACCGATCCCCACCGCTGGGCGAAGTGCACGGAGACGTCACGCTATCCGGTCAACAACCCAGGAGGTCTCGCCTTCCATGCTCCGTCTCCCTCGGTGACGTTTGTCGGGAACCGCGTGGCGCTGCAAACCAGCTTGACGAGTCGCGAGGACGAAGAGATTCAGGCGTGGTTTCTTCTGGCGCCGCCCGGATCGAGCAAGCCCTGGCAGGAGGTCGTCTACCAATCTCCGACGCTGCAACGCCTCGTCCAAGCTGGCGAACCGGCGGAGTTCGATTGGTTGGAGCAGTTGACGCCGGCGGTTCCACCCGGTGTCTACGACATGACCATCTGGTTTCACCGCCGGGTTGGCGCCAGCTGGGAGCATGCCTACGGCGGCGGCTTTCACCTCGCACCCGTAGTGGTCGACGCCGACGGCTCCCTTCGGTGGGCTGGTCCCTACCGGCTGGCAATCGCGGGGCCTCTTCCCCGCTTCCAGCTGGGAGCGTGGAGCGAGGTCGATGTGAGCGTGACGGGTGACACCAAAACCCCCGACTGCCAGACCGCGTGGCGCCTCCTGTCGCTCGATGGGCGGACGGTCGTGGCCTCGGGCGAAGGCGGAACATGCGAACGGGTTCCTATCCGCGTTCCCACGACCGTGCCCCCTGGTCGCTATACCTTGGAGATCACCGCTCTCGCGGTACGAGGAGCGACCCAACGCGTCAGCGACGCCGTACGCAGGCCGCTCACGGTCACCGACGCCTCCCGTGACCAACCATCGTGATCGCGAGTTACCCGACGCGAGCTGCCTCAACCGCCTCGGCCGAACCGAAGACGCCAGACGACAACCACCGCCTCAACCATGATGCGCTTTGACAGCTTTGAGGCACCGGCGACGCGATCGGTGAAGAGAATCGGCACCTCCGTCACGCGGCAGCCACGGCGCCAGGCGCGGTAGGTGATCTCGATGTTGAAGACGTAGCCGTCGGAGCACATCGTATCGAGGTCAATAGCGAGGAGCGTCGCGCGGCGGAAGACTTTGAAGCCACTCGTGAAGTCCGTGACCGGCGCGCCAAGCACCGCCGAAGCATAGCGTCCACCGAAGCGGCTGAGCAGGCGGCGATGGAGCGGCCAGCCGCGAGTGCCACCGCCGGCGGCGTAGCGGGAGCCGACGACGAGATCGTGAGAGATGGTGGCGCCCACCAATCGCGGTAGATCGAAGGGGTCGTGGGAGAGATCTGCGTCCATCGTCGCGATCAAATCGGGCTCGACGGCAAGTGCCGCCCGCAAGCCGGCGACATAGGCCGGCCCCAGCCCCGCCTTGCCCGGGCGGTGGAGCACATCAATCCGTCCGGGGTAGCGACGCGCCAGCGCATCGGCCACCTGCCCCGTTCCATCAGGCGAGTTATCGTCGACGACGACGATCCGGTAGCCCTCGCCTTGGGCTAGTACCCGTTCGACACAGATCGGTAGATTTTCCCGCTCGTTGTACGTCGGCAGAACTACGATGATTATGGGCACTGGTGACGGGACCGGCGAGTCACCTTCCCGGCCCGGGCGGGAACCGGCGATCGGGCCTTCCTCTCCCGCCATCGGGGATGCTTCATCACCATGATGGGCAGCGTCAATCACCTCCCCGTTATCTCAACTAAAGACGTTTCGACAAAGTGGCCGCAACCCCGGAACATCGACATACTGCTCCCGGACATCATATCGGTGCTAAGCATAGCGCCGGGCACCGCAGGCAACACGGCTATCTGGCAAGATCTCCCGGCGGACGATGACAACGATGACGCGGACCGTCCCCGGACGAGGGCGATCCCCGGCGAAACCGGCGCTCCGGCGGGTGAGGTCAGTAGCGTGCGGGCAGCCGACGCGGTTCGGTCTACCACATCCGGCCAGCTTCGACTGGGACCGCGAGGATTCGCCGTCGCTTCCTGGTTGGCGCCCGCCGTCGTCATCGGTGGGATCACGGCCCGGAGATGGTGGCAGGAGGGCGGGCTCCCGACGGGGTTGGACGGCGGCCAGTGGCTCGCCCTCGGGCGCGGCTTCTTCGGTCGAGGTCGCTCAACGGCCGGCGCCTATCCGCCGCTGATCCCGCTCATCGTCGACGCCGCGCGAATGCTCGTCGACCCGATGACGGCCCTTCGTCTCATCGCCAGCGGCTCGCTCCTCGCCATCTTGATCGCGGTCTATCTTATCGCCCGCGATGGTCTCGGGCCGTGGTTTGCCGTTCCCGTGACGGCGATCATCGGCTTGTCGAGCGCGCTGACCGAGCCCGCCGCCTTCGGCGGCTACCCGCAGCAGCTCGCGTTTGCTTGCCTTCTCCTAGCCGCATGGTGCCTCGCTCACTATCTAACGGAGGGACGCGGACGTTACCTCGCCGGGACCGCCACCACTCTCTCTGGCGCGGCCCTGACGCACCTCATCTATTTTCCCCTGGCCCTGGCGACGGTGGGGTCTGTTTGGATGCTGTGGCTCACCACGCGCCCGCGGCGGACCGTCATCCTCCGGCGGAGTCTTTACGCCGCGATTGCGGCCATCGCCAGCGTTGCCTGCTTCCTGCCGACCCTCCTCGCCTTCTGGCGGGCGGGTTACGCGCCGCCGCTGGCAGCCAGTGGCCTGAGCCTCTCCGGCGCCTTCCGGTACGGTACGCGAGAGGCGCCATGGTTTTGGGGCACGATCGTCGCCGGTGGGCTGCTCTCGGTGGCGGTCACGTGGCCGCGCCGGGTCACGCCGGTCTGGCTGGTGGCGGCGTCGCTCGCGGTCATCTCCCTCCCTCTTTTCCTGGTGACCGCCGAAGTTCGCCTCCTCCCACCGCTCTTGACTGGTGCCTGCCTGATGGCTGGTTTCGGCCTTCAGCGCCTCGAAGCGCGGCTCCGCAGGCTACCCTGGTCCGTTCTCCCGCTGATCGCGACCATCGCCGCGCCAGTTCTCCTCTGGCCCCGCGCCGACGCGGCGGCGACGGCGTACTATCGCTATTACCGTGTCGTCGATCCCTCCCTGCTGAACGCCGCGCAGGCAGTTCGGGCCCACGACCCCGGCGGTGTCGTCGCGGTCCGCCATGACCGCCGGGGGTGGCCGATCGGTTGGTGGTTCGAAGGGTTGACGGAGACGCGGATCGCGGTCGGCGCGGACGATCGGTGGCTCGGCTTTCCGAGCGAGCGCGACGCAGCGCACCTCGCGGGCCAATTCTTCGGCGAACGGCTGACGGGGATGGCGCTGACGGATCTGGCGCGGAGGACCGGGGTCGAGATGCTGGTCTTTCGGAAGTGGGAATGGATTGGCTGGCAGCGCTGGCTGGCGGATCCGGAACCGGTTGTGACGATCGTCTATGACGACGATCAGTTCATGGTCCTCGCTATCCGGAGGGATCAGGCGAGCGGACCGAGCCACGCGCGGGAATGAGCGGCGGACGCTCCCCTCGGACCGGAGGTGGACGCCGCGACGACGACCTCAGCGACGGCGGCTCACCATCCCAACGAGTCACGCGCGTAATCGGCGGCGAACAGCGTCGCGATCCCGCCGCCGCCAATCACGATCAGCGCCTGCGCCAGACCGGCGACGCCAAGGAGATCTGGTCCCGAGTGGCCCACCAACCAGAGGATGAGGAGGGCTCCATCGGCGAGAAAGCCGGTCAGCCCGAGAAGCCCGAACGCACCGAGGAGACGGTTGGCGGCGTCCGGCTGGTCGAGCGCCCGGAGCGCCAATCGCAGGCGGTCGGGGGTCAACGCGGAGCGGTGCGCGGCCAGGCAGCCGAGGAAGGCCGCTTGGACTCCCAACATCAGGAGCATCGGCCCGAGAAAAATTGGCAGCCAGCGGAGCCCGCCGACCGCGACCCCAGTCGGCGCCACGAGCGAGACGCCACAGAGGACGAGACCGACCACCGCCGCGACGAGGCCGGGCAGGATGAGGCTGAAGTGTGGGCTCAGAAGGAGCAGAAGCCGCGCGTGCCGCCAACCGTCACCGGCAGGTCGCAACTTACTCGTCCCTAACCGCGCCCGGTAGGCGATTGGCACCTCGCGCACGACGAGACCAGCCCTTCCCGCCTTGAGCACCATTTCGGAGGCGTACTCCATCCCGCTCGCCCGTAGACCAAGCGCCGAAACCGGCTCGCGCCGAAAGGCACGGTAACCGCTCTGGCTATCGGAGAGACCGCAGCCGGTCAACCGGCGGAGCATCCAGGTCAGGACGGGCGTCCCGAGATAACGATGCAAGGGAGGCATCGCGCCGGTCTCGATGGTCCCTCGCAACCGCGCGCCGATCACCAGGTCCGCGCCATCGCGCAGGGGCGCCACCAGATCACCCAGGCACGCGACGTCATAGCTCCAATCGGCGTCGGCAATGACCACGACATCGCCACGCGCGGCGGCCACCCCGGCGCGGAGGGCCAGGCCGTAGCCGCGCTCCGGCTCGTTCACGACGCGCGCCCCAGCCGCGGCGGCGAGCGCTCCGCTCTGATCGCTCGATCCGTTGTCGACGACAATCACTTCGCCGCGCACCCCGGCTTGGTTCAATCCATGTCGTGCGGCGTCGACCGTCGCTGCGACCGCCGCAGCTTCGTTCAAACAGGGAAGCACCACGCTGATGAACGAGATCGGCTCCGGTTCCAGATGGACCGCACCCTGTCCGGCTGGTGACCAATCTCGCGTTCCTGGAACGTGTCGCGCCAGTTCGATCATCGGCGCCGCCGCCTTCCCCGTTTACCGCGAACGCGCCACGCGCATCGGTCTCCGGGAGGACGACGCGGCGGCGTTTGACGGCGCCATTGACGTTACTCCGGAAGCGGTAGGGTATGATAGCAGCCGCCAACTCGGCTCCTGCGCGACAGGACGTCGAGCCTGCGAACCGGGAGGGGGAAGCGTGATCGCGCGACGGTGGACGCTGATCTGGCTGGTGGTTCTGACATCGATGGTGGGGCTCGGCGTGCCGGTGGCCGCGCAATACAACGATGGACTTCCCCAGGGAGTCACCCAGATTACCGTCGATGGCCAGCCGATCGATGCCAGCACCACCCCCCAGATCAACAACCGCAATCCGGTGTTCGCCGGCCGTTTGAAGACAGGTCCCACCACCGTCGAGCTTGGTTTGGGCGATGGCACGATCACCCGCTTCACGCTCGACGTTGACCCCAGCAACGGCCGATTTCGTGGCGGCGCCCCCGACAAGCTCGATGCCCAAACGTATTCCCTCTACATCAACGACGAGCTCGTCGGTCAGTTCGTCATCACCGGCGCCGCGGCGACGCCAGAACCGACCGGCGGTCTCCTCGATCTCGCCCGGCTTGTCCCCTTCCCGTTCGACCTGGCCGACGCCCTCCCCGGGCTGGCGGTCGTCACCCAGGATGCTCGATACGACCGCTACTACACCCTGGCCGATCAGGCGCAGATCACCGTTCAAGGCGGCGGTGATAACGCGTCCCGGGACGCGATCGCCCAGGCCCAGCAGCAACTGCAGGCCGCGGGCTTCCGCCAGCGCTATTCAGCGCAGATCGCGAGCCCGACGCAGGACGACCCGCAGCGGTTCGACGTTCAGATCAACTCGGATATCATCGAGTATGCGTCAGCCGACAATGCCGACGCCGGCTATACCTCGCTGACCACCCAGGCGACGAGTCAGGACGCGCAACCGGTAGATAAAGCGGCAAAACTCGGCGATGCCTCGCAATTCTTCCGTCGCAATGGTCTCACCGGACAGACCGGCGTCGCCTACCGCTCTCTGATCCTCATCATTCGCCAAGATCGCATTCTGATGCGGGTGGAGGTCGCAGACCTGCGGAACCGGGAGCCCGACCAGGCGGCGTTCGAGACGCTTGGCAAAGCGATGCAAGATCGGGCCACGGCGGCGATCGTGGGGAAGGGGGTTGGCCTCAGCCCCCAGGCCCTGCGCCTCGATCTTTCAGGCGCCTCGGGCTCACCGGTCATCCGCGAAGGGTATGAGGTCGTCGACGGCGAGGTCATCCCCTTCTACAACGAAGACCAGAAAACGCGGGACGCGCGCCAGGCGAATTATGTCGGAACAACCGACGTCTATAGTGCCTCAATCTCGGCGATCGTCGTCGATACCGGCGCCCAGGGCGCGGCGCCCGCCGGCGGCACGCCCGACGCCGCCAGCAAGAATCGGAACCGAAACCGCGCCGACGGTACGCCACGGGCCAGCAGTGACGGCGGCCGCGAGGCGACGCCGCAGGCCACGGCCGGGCAGAGCACTAGCAGTATCGACTACGCGGTCTCGCTCTACGCCTTTCCCGGCGAGACCGAAGCGACGGACTGGCTGACCGGTCTGCCGGACCGGTTGGATAAGGACCCGCTCGCCGGCTATCTCTCCTTCGCCCCCGTCCAGGACGCCCCAAGTGTCGGAGACGCGTCCGCCGCCTACACTTTCCGCCGCCGTTCCGGTGACGTGACGGTGAGTGGCTTCCGCTATTACGTCCGCGTTGGCGCCCAGGTGGCCGCAGTCGAGCTTGCCGGCGCGCCGGAGGCGACGATGGCCGACATCCAGGCCGTGCTCAAGGGCGAAGTCGCCTGCCTCAAAGCGGGAAGCTGCCCCGAGACAGCTGAAAATGCGGGGGGCCGGTCCACCAGCAACAACAACGGGAAACAGGACAAGACCGACAAAGGCGCCTGATCGAGGCAGGGTCTGCCCTACACGAAGATGTTGGCGTACCCTGGCACCGACCCCACTAGATCGCGCTCGCCGCTGGTAGCTGGTTGATACCGCTCGGCCGCGGCCACGATTTTCGGAAAGACCGAGAGATCCCCTGAGCTACAGAGGGTCGTGACTGGCTGATCGAGCGCCCAGGCGACCGCCTGATCGATTTGGGTCTGATCGGTCATCGGCTCGTACCACGTGTTGTGGGTCGGCGTCCTTTCGCCCCAGGGTGCCTTGGCGGTCGCCTTGAGAACGTGAATGCCGGCGTCATTGGCCTGGCAGAGGGCGACCAACTCTTCCCAATCCCGGCGGAACGCGGGGATGGCGTGGAGGAAGGGGTTGACGGAGACCATCACCGTCGCGAAGGGAAACCGGCGGAGCGCTTCGGCGTGGGTGGCCGGCGACTCCATTCCGTGCCCCGTGATCCCAATCGGACCGACGAGTCCCTGATCCCGGGCCTCCAGGAACGCCTCGAAGCTGCCGCCCGGCGCGAAGACCTGATCGAGGGTTTCCCGATCGCCGACGGCGTGGATCTGATAGAGATCGAACCGGTCCCGTCCAAGCCGGTCGAGCGTCCGGTGCAATTCCTGACGCGCCCCAGAGACGTCTCGCTTCTCCGTTTTGCAGCTGACGAAAAGGTCTGGCTGGGGATGCCGCTTCAAGTAGGAGCCGAGACGCAACTCGGCCTCGGCGTAGCTCGGCGCGACGTCGAAGTGGTTGATGCCGTGGTCAAGCGCGAACTCGATGGCACGATCCGCCTCGTCCTGGCTAACGCCGCCGATGGCGTACGTGCCGAACGTGACCACGCTGCTCAAATGCTCCGTCTTCCCTAGCCGCCGCGTCTCCATGATCGCCCCCTACCTGTCACGAACTCTACCCGCCTGCGCGGGAATCCGCAGGATAGCACGCACAAGCCGCGCCGCCGGACCGCTCGCGTCTGCCAGACGCCACGGCGCCGATCTAGGCCGCGCCCTTCAGCATTCTCCGGTCGAACGACTCACCATGAGCGACAGGCAGCGGTGCGTCAGACATCATCCGCCCGCATGCCGGGCGGGCGGGGAACGATTCCGAGGGAGGAGTCGTACGCCCGCCGCCGGCTGGGGTCCGACAGAATGGCCTTGGCCTCGAGCAGATCGCGCATCCGATCGGCGGCATCGGGAACCGTCGAGCGATCGGGGTGATACTTCAGCGCCAACCGGCGGAAGGCGGCGTCTATGACTTCGGGATCAGCCGCGGGATCGACCTGTAGCGTCTGATAGTAGGTCGGCCCCGTTGCCCGGCCGTTGCTCCCACTGCCGAGCGCACCCCCCTGTCGCATCCGGGCGGCAACCTCGGCTTGGGTCATTAACCGCCGGCTAAACGTCTCGCGCAGCTCGGGCGGCACCGCGAAGCGTTTGCCACACGTCTGGCATTCGATCACCTGCTGCTCGCGAACCGAGACAGTCGGCAAGGTGTAGAAGGTGACCTTACGCTTGGTTTGGTAAACGGCGAAGACCCCGGTGGTGTGACAGCTCGGGCACTCCTCAATGACGTAGCCCTGGAGCTCGACGAAGTCCCGTGCACCAAGTCCGTAGAGCAGCGGCAGTACCATCGTTCCTGACGATCTCCATCCCAACGCCCGCGCCGGGTCGACGCCGCGCCTGACCGTGCCGAACCATCATGTATGGACGCCCAGGGAAGGGTACGCGATTCCGCGGCGCGACGGTACTGCCGGCATGATCTCGTCGCTCGCGCCAGAGCGTTGACGGTACCCCGGCGGCGACGTATCGTGACCAGCGGGGATCAAAGGTCGAGGTGGCGGCGGCGGTGGCCGCGTCCGCCAGCCTCGCGACCGGATACCCGGTGAGGGGACGATCGCCGCTCTCGGCGGCCAAGCGAGACGGATAGCGACGATGGACGATTTCTCGAACAAGGTCGCGATCGTCGCTGGCGGATCGCTTGGCATCGGCCAGGCGGCGGCACGGCGGCTCGCCGTCGGCGGTGCCAGCGTGGTGCTCTGCGGACGCCGCCCCGACGCGGTTGAGGCCACCGTCGGCGAGCTTCGCGACGCGGGGCTCGAGGTGGCGGGGATGTCAGCCGACGTCGCCAGCGCCGCCGACGTGCGCGCACTGATCGGTCTCGCCGTGGAGCATTATGGCGGCGTCGACATCCTCGTGAACAGCGCCGGCGTGCAACGCTACGGCACCGTCGTCGAGACGGACGAGGCGACCTGGGACGAGGTGATGAACATCAACCTCAAAGGGATGTACCTCACCTCCCGCGAAGCCATTCCGGAGATGCGCAAGCGGGGGGGAGGCGTCATCGTCAACGTCTCATCCGTCCAGGGCTTCGCCACCCAGAAAGGGGTCGCCGCCTACAGCACAAGCAAAGCGGCCATCAACGGGCTTACGCGGGCGATGGCCGTCGATCACGCGGCGGAGAACATCCGGGTTGTCGCCGTCTGTCCCGCATCGGTCGAGACGCCGATGCTGCGCGGATCGGCGGACCTCTTCCGAGGGGAGAGCACGCAGCGGCAGATGCTCGATACCTGGGGAAAGATGCATCCGATCGGCCGTGTTGGCCGGCCAGAAGAAGTCGCGGAGCTGATTGCCTTTCTCGCCGGTCCCCAAGCGAGCTTCATCACCGGCGGTGAGTACAAGATCGACGGCGGCATGATGGCGGCGCTCGGCGTCCTCCTCCCGGAGTGACTCAGCTTTGGTACGCCACGCCGAACATCGCGTCAGCGATCGCGGTGCGTTCTGCGGCATGGGCACCCTACCTCTCCCCGGCACACGATACCGTGCGACGTGCCATGACTTGGGCACCGGTGCACATGTCCCCTCGGTCAGCAACGCCAAGCGTTATGTCCACTCCGCGCTCAAGACCGCCAGACGTGGGTAAGAGATGACGAATTCGCCGCCGGAGACGGCGCTGCGCGACCGGGGCCGGCTCCTTGTCTCCTGCCCGGATCAGCCCGGAATCATCGCCGCGCTCTCCCGCTTCCTGTTTGAGCGAGGCGCCAACATCGTCCACTCCGACCAGCACAGCACCGGCGCGGCAGGCGGACGCTTCTTCCTCCGGACCGAGTTTGATCTGCCTGGTCTGTTCGAGCAGGCGGCAACCCTCCAAAGCGACTTCGCGCCGATCGCTAACCGGTACGACATGGACTGGCGACTGTCGCTGGCCGGACGGCCGCAGCGGCTCGCCATCTTCGTCTCAACCGAGGACCACTGCCTGCTGGAGTTGCTCTGGCAGCGGCGGGCCGGTGATCTGGGAGCCGAGATTGCGCTCGTCGTCGGTAATCATCCGGAGATCGCCTCGGTCGTCGCGCCGTGGGGGATTCCATTCCAGTACGTGCCGGTGACGCCACCCACCAAGGATCAAGTCGAAGCGGCGCAGCTGGCCTTCCTCGCCGAGGAGCACGTCGATCTCGTGGTCCTGGCCCGCTACATGCAGGTTCTGTCACCTCGATTTGTGGGCCTATGGCAACAGCGCATCATCAACATCCATCACAGTTTCCTGCCCGCCTTCGTCGGGGCCAAGCCGTACGCCCAGGCTCACACTCGTGGTGTCAAGCTGATTGGCGCCACTGCCCATTACGTCACCGCCGACCTCGATGCCGGGCCGATCATCGAGCAGGACGTCCGTCGCGTCGATCACCGGCACGACGTCGCCGATCTCCGCCGCATCGGGCGGCAGATCGAGCGGGCCGTCCTCGCCCAGGCGGTCGCCTGGCACGTCGAGGACCGCGTCCTCGTTGATGGCAACCGGACCGTCGTTTTTGCCTGAGCAACGGAGCGGGAGACAAATCCCTCGGCGACCTACCCCATGAAATGCGACCGATGGACCAGGTCGACGAGCCGGGTCAGCACGTCGGGATCGGTCTCCGGCAGAATGCCGTGGCCTAGGTTGAAGATGTGGCCGGGGCGCCCCCCGGCCCGACGGAGCACGTCGCGCGCGCCCACCTCGACCGCCTCCCAGGGCGCCAAAACCAGCGTCGGGTCGAGGTTGCCCTGGATCGCCTGGTCGAACGAGAGTCGCTCCCAGGCGGCGTCAAGGGGCAATCGCCAGTCGACGCTGACGACGTCGCTGCCGGCCCCGGCGACCTGATCGAGGAGGGCAACGGTTCCCGTGCTGAAGTGGATCGTCGGCGCCAGGCCGCGGAGCGCCGCGAAGATTTGCCGGGTATAGGGCAGGACAAACGCCTCGTAGCTATCGGGACCGAGCAGGCCGAGCCACGAGTCGAAGAGTTGCACGGCGTCCGCGCCCGACTCGATCTGACCGCGTAGATACCGGATGACCACCTCCGTCAGGGTCGCCATCAGCTGATGCCACACGGCCGGCTCGCCATACATCAGCGCTTTCGTTCGCGGGTATTCCCGAGATGCCTTCCCCTCGACGAGATAGCAGGCCAGGGTGAACGGCGCGCCAGAAAAGCCGAGCACGGCGGCGCGTTCTCCCAACTCTCGCTTCACCACGCGGAGCGCCTCCAGCACGTACGGCGTCCCCTCCTCAGCATCGACCACCCGGAGTTTCGCCACGTCAGCGGCAGTTCGGACCGGGTCGGCGATCACCGGGCCGAGGTTCGGTCTAATCTCGAACGGAACGCCCATCCCCGCCAGCGGCAGCATGATATCGGCGAAGAGGACCGCGCCGTCGACGCCGAAGCGGCTGACCGGCATCAGCGTCGCTCGCGCCGCGAGCTCGGGTGTCGTCGCCACGGTCAGGAAGTCGTAGCGCTCGCGCAGCGCCCGATACTCCGGCAAGCAGCGACCAGCCTGGCGCATGAACCAAACCGGTGTCACGTCGACGGGCGCGCGTCGGGCGGCGGCCAGCAAACGCGCACGCCCGGTCATCTCGGCGTCGAGATGCCACTGCTCGTTCGAGGTTTCCAAGGTGACCGGGCTCCTCATACCGCGGTTGCCGCCGCCGCGGCCACCTAGACCGGCACCGCTTGGCGACGCGCCGCCAGCGCCCGGAGCATCCCGTCAGCCGTCGTGCTGGCGCAGGTGAAGATCGGAACGTCGGTCAGGGTGTAGGCGCTGGAGACTGAGCCGCGCAGCTCCTGGACGAGATCAAGGAAGTCGCCCGGTTCATCCGTCTCGAAGGCGAGCACGAACTCCTGATCGTCCAGCCCAAAGGAGTAGGTGGTGTTGAGCTTGACCGAGGAATACGTGTGCCCGATCGCGATGTGCTGGTTCATCGCCTCTTGACGCTCCTCCTTCGTCAGCCCGTACCACTCGCGGACTTTGGTCAAGGGGTAGACGAAGAGATACTTATGTTCTCCCGGCGCCAGCGAGAGGCGCGTAAAGCGATCCTGCCCTGGCCCCGCGTACTTCTCAACGTAGAGCGAGTGTTTCGTCATCGAGAGATACGAGAACGGCACGGTGAGCCAGCCAGCCAGCTCGGTCCCCAGCATCTCGCTCGCCATGCGCTGGACGTCGTCCAACTCATAGCTGACCTGCCAGACCATGAAGTCGACGTCACCGCGGGTGCCGATGGTCGAGTAGCAGCGGACGAGATTACGGCCCCGCCAGTCTTCGACCAGGTCTCGGAACGCGGCGATCTGCTGATCTCGCTCGATCGCGTCGAGTCGTCTCCAGTCTGGCGCGACTTTGAAGAAGGTGAACTTGACGTACTGTCGTCGCCCCGGCTGGAGCGCCATCCCCGTTTGGTCGCTCGTCTCCATCACACCCTGTCCTCTTCCCGTGCGCCCGGCGCTCTCGTTCATGCGTCTAACCGGCGACCGGTGTCGCGCGGCGAATGGTCGTCGTCTCCTCGCTCAGCCAGCGAGCGGCCTCCTTCGCGTGGTAGGTGATAATGCGGCCGGCGCCGGCGCGCTTGATCGCGGTGAGCGTCTCCAGTGTCACCCGCCGCTCGTCGATCCAGCCAAGCCGCCCGGCCGCTTTCACCATGGCGTACTCGCCGGAGACGTTGTAGGCGATCAGCGGGGCATCGAATGTATCCCGCGCCCGCGCCACGACGTCGAGATAGGGCAAGGCCGGCTTGACGATGATGACGTCGGCCCCCTCGTCGAGGTCCGCCGCGATCTCCGCCATCGCCTCCCGGCCATTGGCGGGGTCCATCTGATGCGAGCGCCGGTCGCCAAAGGCCGGCATACTCGCCGCCGCTTCCCGGAACGGGCCGTAGAAGGCCGACGCGTACTTGGCCGCGTACGACATGATCGGGATCTGGACGTGCCCAGCCGCGTCGAGCGCCGCCCGAATCCCCGCCACCCGCCCGTCCATCATGTCCGAGGGCGCGACGACATCAGCGCCCGCCTCGGCGTGACTGACGGCGATCCGCGCCAGCAACCCAATTGTCTGGTCATTATCGACTTCACGGCCGAGGAGGACGCCGCAGTGTCCGTGGTCGGTGTACTCGCAGGCGCAGACGTCGGTGATCACCAGAATATCCGGTGCCGCCCTCTTGATCGTGCGGACCGCTTCCTGGACGACTCCATTGGGGTCAAAGGCGCCGCTGGCGAGAGCATCCTTGTCCGGCGGAATCCCGAACAGCAGCACCGCCCCGATGCCTAAACCCTGGAGCTCCTCCAGCTCGCGCGGGAGCTCGTCCGCCGAGAGTTGGAACTGATCCGGCATCGAGCCGATCTCGTGGCGCACGCCGACGCCGTAGGTGACGAAGAGTGGGTATATGAAATCGGCCGGCGTCAGCGCCGTCTCGCGCACCAGCCTTCGGATCGCCTCCGTCCGCCGCAAGCGACGCATCCGGCGAAACGGAGGCAACGGGGGCGGCGCGCCAATCTCGTCGCCGTCAAACACGCTCGTCACGCCGGGTCCCTTTCCGGCCGCCGGTTCCCGCCCGCGGCACGCACGTTTTCGATCGCTTCGGTACCGTCGCCAGCCGGGAGGCCGGCGTAATGGCGACCGAGCGCGGCAACTAAACCGCGCCCGGTCGCTTCATCGGCGCGAACATGGACCGGCAATCCAAGCTCCAAAATCGCCTCGGCGGTCACCGCGCCAATACAGGCGATGACGGCCGACCCCAGCGCGAGAAAACGATCGCCGAGCATGGCCCGGAGGCTGCGCACGCTCGAAGGTGACGCAAACGTCACGACGTCGATCTCCCCGCGCCGGAGACGCTCCCGCAGCGCTGGGTCGATCTCCGTCTCGAACATCGCCCTGTAGGTTTCGACCGCGTCAACCTCGGCCCCGATCGCGCGCAGCCCCCGCGCGATCGTGTCACCGGCTAAATCGCCTTTCGGGTGGAGCAGGTGCTGTCCAGCCACGCCACGCTCGCCGAGCACCGTCACCACGGCCACCGCGTCGAAGCGCGCCGGTACGAGGTCGACGGCCACGCCAGCCCGGGCGAGCGCCGCCGCGGTGGCCATCCCGACCGCGGCCACCTTCACGCCACTCCAGACCGGCTCCTGCCCAATCAGCTGTTCGAGACGGGAGAGGGTTTGAGCGACGGCATTCGCGCTGGTAAAGACAACCCAGTCGTACGCTCCCGTCGAGAGCCGGCGAAGCGCGTCATCCAGCGGCGCTGGGTCGGAGGCTGCCTCGATCCGGATCGTTGGCAGCTCGATCGGGACGGCTCCCTGCTCGCGGAGCGCGGCGGACAGCGTCCCGGCTTGTGCCCGAGGCCTCGTCACGAGGACTGACAGACCAGCCAACGGACCGCTGGAGGCATCGGACTGGGCCGTTGCCGTCGCCGGGCTGGCCGCCGGGGGATGAAACCCAAAGGTGATCCCACCGGCCGCCCGCACCCGCGCCAGCATTCCGACCGCGACCGCGGCGGCTTGGGCCTCCGCCGCATCCGGGGCAAGCCGCTCATCGGCCCACTCCACGCGGTCGCCGTCCTCGCTCGCGACCATCGCCCGAAGGCGAAGCGTCTCTCCTTCGCGCTCGACGTAGGCGCCGACGGGCATGGTGCAGCCGCCGCCGATCGCGTGGAGAAAGGCGCGCTCCGCGCGGACCGCGCGTGAGACGGCTGGATCGTCGAGCGCGGCCAGCATCTCCACCATGGCCAGATCGTCGGCCCGCACTTCGACCGCGAGCGCGCCCTGACCCGGCGAGGGGACAAACGCGTCGACCGGTAACGCTTCCGTGATGCGGTCGCTCAGGCCCATGCGATGGATGCCGGCCGCCGCGAGGATGATCGCGTCGACCTCGGTCTCCACGGCCTTGCGCAGACGTGTATCGACGTTCCCCCGAAGCTCGACGACGCGCGCATCGGGGCGCCGCAACGTGACCTGAATCGCCCGTCGTCGTGACGACGTCCCGATCGTGGGACGCGCGGGCAGCTCCGCCAGCGCGCAGCCATGCCGCGAGACAAGGACGTCGCGCGCATCCTGACGCTCGGGGAAGGCAACGAGCGCGAGTCCCGGTGGCTGCTCGGACGGCAGGTCTTTCGCGGAGTGGACGGCGGCATCGATCGTGCCGCGAAGCAACGCCTGCTGCAGGGCCGAGGTGAACACGCCCCGGCCACCAATCAGGGTCAGGGGCGAGGTCTTGTCGTCGTCACCCTCGGTCCGGATCACGACAGGTTCCCCATCCACCGCGGGCGCCAGGAGATTGAGCAGATGAATCACGCGGCGAGTTTGAGCGGTAGCCAGGGCGCTACCTCGCGTCCCAACGCGGACCGTACAGCGCCTGTGCTCCTCATGCCCTCGGACAAGAACCGACGCTGCGCGGCCAATGGGCGCGGCTGACCGGCCGGGCGGATGGCCCGGCATCACCATGGCCGTGGCGACGGTGGGCGAGGAAATCTGTAGCAATTCTGCGTAAATCTTTCAAGTCTGTGCAAAATTCATCACTTCTTCGATTCTAAGCAGCCTTCCAAGAGCGTGTCAAGACGCGACGCCCGCGGCGTGGCAGCGATGCCCGGCAGGTTATGCCAGTCGTCGAGCGAGCCAACTCGGCCCCTTCCGCTCGACAACAATCATGGATGATCCACGCCTTGGGGCCTTGACCCACTGGGAAACCACGACGCTCATTCCGCTCACGTCTGTTCGGCAGAGAGCAAGCTGCTCTATCTGTCCGCCGTGGACGTGGACTACGGCAGGCGCAACAGACGCGTGCACGCCCCGCGGGCGACCGGATCAGCCGTGACGAAACGCCGACTGGTTAAGAACGAAGGATCGGGGGTAGCTTTTCGCCGCCCCCGATCCTTCTACCCCGGCTTTTGGGATCCGATGGGCGATCCCCAAGCGCCAGCCAATCAATCGTTACCGGGCGCTAAATCCGGTAGAAGCGACGGCTGAGAAAGAGGCCGCACGCCGCCGTCAGACCCAACAGGGCGAGCACGGTCGACCCGATCGGCGCCGATTCCACCGCACCGACACCCGTGTTCGGCAACTGCACCGCAGCCGGGACGGCCGGGGCCGCGGCAGGAGCGGGCGCCGGCGCGGGCTCCAGCACGGGAGCGGGTGCGGCTTCCGGCTTGGGTTCACGGGCAGGCTTGCTCGTGTCCGTGTCCACCGCGACCGCGTCGTCGGCGACCGCCGTTTCACCGGTCGCGTCGTTCGTCGTGGCGGCGTCTCCCGCCGTCGCGCCCGTGTCGCTGACGCTGACGTCGCTCGCGCCGTTATCGCCGGTCGAGTTTCCAGCGCCGTCAGCGTTGTTGATTCCGGCCTCGCCGGGGTTCTGCGTCACCGTCATCCCGGAGTCGCCGCTGGAATCGTCGGACACCACTGGCCCGTCCTGGTTGAGCGTGACCGCCGCATCGACCGGGATATCCTGCGCGGCAGGCTGCGCGCTTTGATCCGTGGTCTGTTCCAGCTGGGCAGTTTGATCCGTCGTCTCCGCAGGCTGGGATTCCTGCGCCGCGGTCTCGGTCGTGCCCACACCCTGGTCACACGCGAATCCATTCAGGTCAGGGTCGAGGGCGCCGGCCGGATCGCCACCCTGTTCGAGTTGCTGCTGCGCCTCCTTGACGCTGCCGAAATCGCTACAACTCTGCGCCGAGCCAGGGGCGATCGCCCCGAGCATCCAGATTGACGCCAACGTCAGCGCCGCGAACAATCGATACATGGACGTGTCTCTCCTTCGTTTCCACCCCGCGCGCGACAGAGGAATGCCCCAGCGCACACGCTCCAAATGCATTATCTCAGGCTTTCGGTATTTTGTACAGCGTAGCTAGGGAGATTAGCGGCGATAATAACCATCAAGGTGAAACAAATGGCGTGAAGTGGTCACGATTGGCGTGACTTCGCGTCACTTCTACCTGGGACCAGCACTGGTTGGGAGGTGGAGCTGACGATCGTCTCATGCGGCGTGGCCGATCCGGCTCGTTCTGCATTCCTGGTCCGTGCCGCCGACGCGGTCGTGGAGGTTATGGAGTGTCCTGAACCCGTGCCGATGCGAACGGCGCCGTGAAACCGTGCCGGCACACCGCCGGCTTCGCCGGCCGCGTAGCGCCAGGCGGTCGCTCTTATCAAGAGCGCTCTTATGTCTGGCATCGGTGGGTAGTGGATCGGCCGCCGCCCAGATCTCGGTCAAATTACGAGAGGATCGCGCGGGGGCGATCCGCCTGCCGCGGATTCCCGCTGACATGCGCGTTGTGCCTGCGGTGACCCCCCAGGGATTCGAACCCTGAACCATTGGATTAAAAGTCGGGTCGAAGGGCGTCCGTTCGCTACCGCCATCTACCGTTTAGCTTGTAGAAAAGCCGATTTCGTCCCAGACCTTACCGCCGACTAACGCCGGCTTGGTTGTCAGGGTGGTTGTCAACGCAGGTGCCGGCACGAGCGTCGTAAGATGGCCGTGGTCATGTTGGAACAGGAGCCGCCCCGCGCCGTTGTGAGCGGCCGGGGCGGATGGCGAACGACCGTGGAGGGGCCGAGCGCATGATGAATGTACCAGACAACCAGCCGATTCGCCTTGGATTCGGTGAACACGAATGGCCCGAGCGAGAGGCGTCCACCGCGCATGGCCGCTTTCTCTTCATTCAGGCCGTCGACAACGTAAAACCCACGGTGCGGCTCCAGCTCGCGTGCGAGCCTTTCGAGCGATATGAGCAACTCTGGCATACAAGGCTCCTGGTAGACCGAGATTCCGCTTTCGATCTTCGGAAGCTCACCTGGCCTATGCTCGACGCCGCCGGGAATGACGTTCCCGGGACACCCAACGAGTTCACGCCCCTTCGCAATTCCCTCAAATCTTGGTCGGTTCGCTGGAAGCTGACTGACCCCTGGTGCCTCGATATTGCGCTCGAGACTCTCTACTCCTGGTGTAGGGACGACCAGATGGTCGAAGACAAACCGGACTCGGAAGAGTATTCGCACGGTGACATCGGGCACCGCTATTGGTCTTTGGCGTTCAGCCCTGGGCCAGCAGATCGGGCGAACGACGATCACCAGTTCGACTTCTCCCTTCATGGAGGGGGAACGCTCAACTGCAACCTGCTCGTCTCCGCTGTCCATGACGACCACCGGTTCGACTTCTCCCATGAAGGTTGGCAGCCCACCCAAACGCGAGCTGAAGCAGCCATGATCATCCGACGCGCATTTGAAGAGGAGCTGCGAGCGTATCTTTATCGGATCGGAGCATCGGCCGAATCTCGCGGGATGGTGCGCACGCCGGAGAGGCTGAAGGCGGTCCAGCACTTCGAGTGGCTCGCCAGCTACCACATTGAGCGGGCACGGTACAGCGAACTGGCGAAGGCAGCGGACGTGGACACTGACACCGTCAGGTCCGCGGTACAGAGTCGCGCCGCTGAAATCGGCCTAACCCTCCGAAAACCGGACCCGCCGGGAAGACGGCCTGGGTAGCCCGAACGACAATTTCGTGCCCTTCGAATTACCGGGTTAGGGGGCCCATTCCCTAATCCGGTAATTCTTTGCCGGATTAGGGGCGATCTCCCCTAATTCCATGATTGCTCCGAAGCGAATGACCGACTAGATTCAACACTGCGGTAGCGAACGGTTCATCGGGATAGGAGACGGTATGCGCACCATCGGACCGGAGCGGCTCGGATTTTCCGTACCCGAGACCGCCCAGACGCTTGGCGTAAGCAAGACCGCGTTGTGGGAGGCGATCTACCGGGGCGAGGTTCGGGTCGCACGACTCGGCCGCCGGGTGATCGTGCCGAAGCAGGAGCTTGATCGCCTGCTCGCCGGCGAATCACCGCGACGCGACAACCAACCGGCCGCGTAAGAAACGACCCCGCCGGCGCTGCGACCAAACACGCGCCGGGGAGGGGCCGTCAGGAAAGGACGCACGAAATGGTCGCCGTTGAGCACCTTACCCGTCAACCGTTGGCCGACCGAGACCTCGAACGGATCTACCCAATGCCGCGCGATACCAGAAGCAGCGACGACTATGACCGGTGCCGGCACCGCGACCTGCCGGGCTTGGCCGATCTCGACCTCGACCGCGAGGCGTTCGGGGTGGCAAACCGTCTGTACCATGACCGAGACGCCGGCCGGGTTGCCTGGCTCGTTGAACGCCGCGACGCGATCCGTGCCGAGTTCCGCCGGCGTCGGTCCCCGCAATCCACGAACCCGGTATCCCGACCATCACCTCAGCCGGCCGGCTGCGATCATCCCCTGATCCCCGTCCGGGGCGGGGGGCGCCGTGGACGCTAACGGCCGGCGGACGGAGACGCTGCCGGCGGTGTCCACGTGGCCGGCTGCGATCTCCTACGCTGATCTGTTGACCGTGGAGTTGCCGCCGTCGCGTCCCTTGGTCCCCGGCCTGATAGAGGAGGAGAGCGGCAACATCCTGGCCGGTCCGCCCAGCGTCGGCAAGACGTGGCTCGCGCTGGCCCTGGCGCGGGCGGTGGCCAGCGGGACGCCCTGGCTCGGGCACTTTGCGACCCATCAGGCGACGGTGCTCGTGATCGACGAGGAGAGCCACCTACCGGGCCTGCAAGCGCGCGCCCGGATGCTGGAGGCAGGCGACCCGCTCGGCGGCGACTTGCCGCTCCACTTCGCGGTCGGACACGGCATCCGGGTCGATGCCGACCCCGGCGCCGCCCAACTCGACGCGCTGCTTGCCAAGCACCAGCCCGGTCTCACCATCCTCGATAGCCTGACCCGCGTCCACGGCGCCAACGAGAACGATGCCGGCCAAATGGCCGACGTCTTCGCCAACGCCAAAGCGGCGATGCGGCGCCACCAGACGGCGCTCCTCTTTACCGACCATATTCGGAAGAAAAGCCTCCTCAACGATCCGGAAGAGATGCTGCGGGGCAGCACGGAGAAACGCGCGTGGCCGGAGGGCATCCTGTTCGCTCAGCCTGGCGACCGGGGCACCCTGACCGTGACCCACGTCAAAGCTCGCTTTACCGAGAAGCTGGCGGACTTCACGGTCGCGGTCGAGATCGACAAGGAGACAGGCGCGGCGACGGTTCGGCATACCGGCGCGGCACCGTCTCAGGGCGAGACGAAGACGAACGAGCTGATCGCGGCGATTCACGCGCTGAAGGCGCAGCACGGTGAGGACGGAGCGGACGCGACTACGGTCGCCGGCTGGGTGGAGGTCCACCCTGACACGGTGAGGCGACATATCAAGCGGCTCGCCGCGGCCGGCATCGTGGGCGTCCGGCGGGTGGGGACACGGGGCGCGCCGAAGGACGTGTACGACGTGCTCGGGGGGCAGGAGTGAGGATGTCGCAGCAGCTTATCCGCATGCGCCGAATGATGCCGAGAAGGGAGCGGGAATACTTCGCCGCATCGCATGCCTTAGGGGGTGCGTCTGCGGCGAACAATGCCGCCGGCGACGACCGGTGGACGCGACGATGACAGATGAAGGGACCGACCGATGCCACGCGGCAGGGCGCTGAAGACGACCGGCCTGATCGAGGCGGCGATCGCGATTCTACGGGAGATCGAGCCCGCCTCGGTTCGCGCGGTGTGCTATCAACTGTTCAACCAGCGCGCCATCCCCGATATGAGCAAGAACGCGACCGGTCGCGTGTCGCGGGTGCTCGTCCGTGCTCGTGAAGAGGGGCTGGTGCCGTGGGACTGGATCGTGGACGAGACGCGGGCGGTCGAGTTGGCCGCGACTTGGGACGACCCCGACACCTACATGGAGGTCGTCGCGGATTCCTACCGCCGCGATCGCTGGGGCAGTCAACCCGAGCGGGTGATGGTCGTGAGCGAGAAGGGCACCGTCGCCGGCGTGCTCCGTCCCGTCCTTGCCGACTACGGCGTCCCGTTCGGGGTCTACCACGGGTTCGGTTCGGCGACGGCCGTCCGTGATCTGGCCGAGCGCAGCGTCGCCGATCATCGACCACTGACGATCCTCTACGTTGGCGATCACGACCCGAGCGGACGCTACATGAGCGATCGCGACCTGCCCGATCGGCTCGACCGCTACGGCGGCGTCGCCCGGATTGAGCGCGTCGCCGTGACGCCGCAGCACATCATCGATTACGACCTCCTGACCTTCTCGGCCGACCAGAAGACGGCAGACGCGCGGCACGCCTGGTTCGCCAGGACGTATGGGCGCACCTGCTGCGAGCTTGACGCGCTCGACCCCCGGATGTTGCGGCGCCTGATCGAGGACGCGATCCTCGATCACCTCGACCTGGACGCCTGGGAGTTGGCAGGCACGACCGAGGCCGCCGAGATGGCGAGCCTGCACGACTTCTTCGCCGCGTGGCCGGCCGCGTGAACGCTATCCGAGACGACGCCGGTTCTTTATTGCGACAGGACCAAAAATACGGTGGAGGTTGTCGCCGTTGGCCTCGCCGCCGAAACGAACAGGAGATGACGCCGTGTCGATCGTGACCCGTTGCCGCCGGTGTGGCGTCGAGTACGAAGCCGACCGGGCCACGATCCTGGCCGCGACGTGGCGGCTCTGTCCCCGCTGCCGGCCACCGGCGCCGGCCGGTCCCGACGACGATCCCCCGGAGGCGACCTGATGCCGGACACGCGATGGAAGAAGCAGGAGCGGACCGTCGCCGCATTGCTTGGCGGGGTACGGCTGCCGAACAGCGGTCGGGGCCAGCCGGACGTTCGTGCCCCCGGTCTGGCCGGCCAGGTCAGGACGATGAAGGCCTTGCCGCTCTGGCTGCTCGGCGCCGTCGAGCAAGCCGGCCGCGACGCCGAAGCCGGCGAGTTGCCGGTGGTCGTGCTCTGCGCCGTCACCCAGGGCAAGCGGACGCGGCGGCTCCTGGTGATGGACCTCGACGCGCTGATGACGTGGCCGGGGCCGGCCGGTAGTGGTGCGACAGCGGAGGTGCCCGAATGAAAGCCGAACCCTGCCAGGCGATTGCCACGAACGGCAAGCCCTGCGCTGCCACGCCCCGACCTGGCCGGCCCTACTGCCTCTGGCACGACCCTCAGGCGGTCGAGACCCGGCGGGAGCTCTCGCGCAAAGGTGGGCAAGGACGGTCCAACGCGGCGCGGCTGCGGAAGGCGCTGCCGGTCGAGACGTTGACGCTGGGTGACGTGCAGGGGGTGCTCGGCAAGGTGCTCAAGGATGTCACGGGCGGGCAGATCGAGCCGGGGGTCGCAAACGCAGCGGCGAACGTGGCCCGCGCGATCGCGGCCGTCGCGCAGGCTGGCGAGCTCGAGGAACGGGTCGAGCGATTGGAGCAGGCCGGTGCCGGGTGGCCGGTGGGGAGGATGCGATGAGCTTAGCGAGCCGGGTCCAACGCTTGGAGGCCAAGGCGGGGACGGGCAAGGCGCCGCTGCTGATCGTCTACGAAGATGAGGACGGTGAGTGGACCACGTCAGAGGGTGAGCGGGTCGAGCGGGACGATGTGCCGGCCAACGCCCAGGTGGTCGTGATCGGGCTCCGGCCCGATGGCCCGCAGTAGGGAGCCGAGCGGGCGAGGATGCCTGGACCGCAAACCGCAATGCCCTAGGACGGACGCACCCGCCGGAGTCGACCGTGGAAGCTGAACTCTGTCGACCTGGTGGTGGCACTGCATAGCGGCGATGGACCGGGGCGAGAAGCGTCCATCAGCCTCGACACGCCGGCTACCCGGACATGATCGCAACGCGACAGGCGAAACGCCAGGATTGCCTGGGATCATCCGATCCGCCCACGTGGACAGCGGGTCGAGGCCGGCCCACAAGGGTGGTGGTCGTTGATGGCAGACACATCGACGGTAGCAAAGCGTCGATCAGTTGGTGAAGTTTCCGCTTCGGTTTATTAGCGAATGTGTTGCAGGAGCTGGCTGAACATCGGGGCATTGTCCACGATGAGCTTGGTGACGAGGGGTACGAGCGTCGCGGTGTTCGCGGCGAGCTCCATGAGGCGACCGACCTTTTCTATGGTCGGATCCTGTTGGAGGTCATCGACTGCCTCGGCGACCTCTTCCTTGACGTCGTCGGGGACCGGAGTTGATCTGAGGTCAAGGAGGAATTGCCGGATGTTGATGCGTACGTCGACCTGCACCTGCACCGTCGTGCTGTTGAGTGCCGCGATCGACCCGAACCCGGCCTCTGCCCAACGGTAGCCATCCCTAGAAAGTTGGTAGTAACTCGACATGTGCGTCCCACCGGGACCGGTGTCGTCGAGCGTGCCGCTTCTGACCAAGAACATGGTTTGAGCCCGAACCCTCGCCTCATCGATTCCCAGCTCTTCGGCGATGAGGTCGGCGTCGAAGCGATGCGGTCCCGGTCCATGCTCCTGATCTAGACGCAGGAAATAGCGTCCGATGTTGGAGCGGACTTGATCATCCGTCGGTCCACTGTTGGCACGGTACCAGGCGAGCGCCGTGCCGGTGAAGCGCTGCCACGCCGGAGCACGCTGCGGGTTGGGGTCGGCCTCGGCCCAGCCATGGTGCACCAAGACGGGCATGACGTTCACCGGGAGGCGAACGTGTTGGATGACCGCCGACGCACCGCCGGTCTGGCCAAGAAAGTACTCGAACGCTGCGGTATCACGACTCGACACGTTTTGGACCGTGAAGCTGTTGGCGTGGACATCGGAGTGTTCGACGACGGCCTCCAACCACCCCCAAATAAGTGAGCGCGCCGCTTCGTCAGGGAGAAGCGCAAGCCCGCGCAGTTCCACGTATTCCTCCTTCTCCATGCGCTGATGAAGTGTACGTACGCGCCATTCATGAAGTATATCCGATCGTTTGTTCTCAGACTAACCGTCAAGGGGTCTCCATCGTGGCTGCGGTTTGCTCTTCCGAACGGATGAACGGGGCTGGCGGATGGATTGGAGTGAGGTCGAGGGACTGATTCGCAAGGCGGAGCATGGCGGTGGCACGGTCGGTGTGACCATCACGCCGCCGAGCGGTGCCCCATTCGTCCATCGTGGCGACCGTCAATTTCGGGCCGCCAGTACCGTCAAGATCCCCATCATGATCGAGATCTATCGGCAAGTCGACCACGACCAGCGGTCACTCGAGGATCGCTACGTGCTCCGAGACGAAGACCGGGCGGTGGGAAGGGGGTCCTACTGCACCTCCATCGTGGCATTGAGCTCACCCTGAGCGACCTGGTCTACCTGATGATCAGCATCAGTGACAACACGGCCACCAACGTCTTGATCGATTTGGCGGGGATGGACACCATCACTCGAACGATGGCCTCACTCGGGATGGCCCAGTCGACGCTCGGCCGTACGATGAAGGGACGACCGGCGCAGGGGGACGAACGGGAGAACTGGGCCACGCCCGACGATTATGCGACCGTGATCGCGGCCCTCCTCGACAAGCGGGCAGCCTCGGCGCAAGCCTGCGATGAGATGATCACCATGCTGGAGCGCCAACAATGTACTAGCCGCATCTCCCGGTATCTCCCAAACGACGAACGGGTCCGGTGGGGATCGAAGACGGGTCAGATCACGGGAGTCAGCAACGACGTGAGGTTCATCACCACCGACCGCGGGAACCTCACCCTGAGCATGTTCTGTGAGGACCTGCCCGATCCCGACGTTGGCGAAAAGGTCATCGGCGATGTTGCCCGTGCGGCGATGAAGGCGACTGGGGTGGTCGAGCCGCTCTCCACCTCGTAGGCCAGCAACGCATTAAATCAGAGTGCGCCCACGTTCGCCTCGGCTCGGATGAATGCTCTCAACGTAGGTTCAAGTGTTGGTCGCAATGCTTCTCGAGTCGTGGTGAGGCTTTGGCGAATTGCAGTCAGCTGAGCTGGACCATCCGCGAGGTCACGCTCGAGCTGTGAGCGGAGGGACGCTATCTCCTTGTCGAGCGCGGCAATATCTGCGGGATCAACCCCTTGGCTTGGACGATAGACGAAGCGTCTTTCGACATCGCGCCGCCACTCCCCTAGTGCTGAATCAGGCGACCTCCTGGAGCATGACCAAATGCTCGTCGAGCGAACACGCGAAGGCGGCGCAAACGCGGCTCTCCAGTTCTTGGGCGGTGAGGAGCCGGGCTGGTTCGGCGATGCG
>JAABUS010001060.1_pt1 | contig 63724 bp, 1 predicted proteins | sample 5560161 | NCBI WGS metagenome assembly JAABUS01 (sample SAMN10711885, study PRJNA513376) | rock metagenome | isolation source: Antarctica rocks | place: Antarctica: Victoria Land, Trio Nunatak nord | collected 2016-01-04
TATTCCCTTCCCTTCTTTAGGGAAGGGAATTTTTTTTGTACTAATATTTATCCTAATTTTTTGAATTCCCTTCCTCGATTTTCGAAAAAGTCAAAATTCTCTTCCCTGTTCCGCAGCGTAATAATAATATAAATATTAAACTATTAATAGACCCGACTAATTAATTCGTAATATTTAATACGATCTAGGTAATTACCCGCGATATTATTATAAACTAGTTAGATTAGACGAAGGCGTAAGTTATTAAAATTCGGAATATATCTCTTTCCTCGGAAGTAGAGAACTTTATCCTTATCTTCGTATTTAGCGAGGGGAATTCCGCTATAATAATATATTTTAGAACGTAGTATTTCTAGGACTCTAAAGGCGAATTAGTCGGTTTAATTAATTATATTCTATAATTAATAAATCGGGGTATCGTATAGGTCTTTATCTAAATTAATATTCGTATCGGGGTTTATCGGGGTCGTATAGATTAATATAAAATATAATTAAAAAAACTAGACGAGAATCTTTAAATCTATTATTAATATAATTAAAGTAATTAAGACTAAGACTAAAGTCGTTATATTTAACGATATATTATAAATATAGCCCTTAAAGATTTCTAGGGCTAGGTTTTTTCTTTTTAATATAATTTAATATTAATATTAATATTTAGGATCTAATTTATCCCCCTCTTTAAAGAGATCTCTTAATTAATATATTAATATATTAAGTTTACTACTTTCTTTATTAGGCCGGTAGGTAATTTTATAATTAAAACGAGATAAAAACTCGCTTTATCTCGCTTAACGGCGAGATAACGCCTTAAATAAAGTAAAATATTTAAAAGCCTTATAATTAAATATTACCTCGATAAAGAGAGTAAATCCCTCTAGTTTAAAACGTTATTCCTCGAATACGCGGACGATTATTATAAACTCTTTATTATAGATTTTATAATTATACTCGGTAGGGTTATACTTCTTTAAAAAGTAAATAATAGGACGAAGGATATTTTAATTATCGTACTAAGATAAAACGCCCCTAGATACGTAATTAGACGTATTTATTTCTACTATAATTTTACGGTCGGGGTCGAAATAAACTAGGATACTATCGGAGGTAAAAATCTTTTTTAAAATATTAAAAGTTATTTAATATCGAGTACTCTACTCGAAGACGGTACCTTTTTTAATTAAGATTATAAATAATATAACGAGTTTATTAAACCTATAAATAAAGCGCCGATAAAAGTTAATAAATTCTAGGAAACTTTAAACGTCCTTAATATTAACTAGTTATAATTAATTTAAAATAATATCGATTTTCTTTAAATAAATTTTAATCTTTTAATAATAATAATTAATCTTAAATATATAACTTCCTTAATATAGAAATCGTATTTAATAATATTTATTTAAAGTCCCGCCTCGCGGAGTTTTTAGAGGATACGTTTAACGTAGATTTTATACTCTTCCTCGATATCGTTATAGATTAAAATATCGTCGAGATAAATAGTATAAGTTTCGTCGAGAAATTTATAAAGAGTATCGTTAATATAGTATTAGAACGAGGTAAGGTTATTATATAATTTAAATAATATAATAAAGTATTTAAATAGGCCGAATCGGGTACGAAATATTATAAATTCTTTATCGCCCTCTTTAACGCGGAGGCGATTAAAAGTAGATATAATATCTAATTTAAAAAATACCTTAATACGATTTAATCGATCTAAGATTTTTAAAATTAAGGGTAAAAAGTATTTATTTTTTATAATAATAATATTTAACCCCGGAACGGGAGGGGAAAGATAATAAACCTACTATTATTAAATATAACGGGAGCGTTCGATAATGTCTCGTATAAGAGACTATTATACGATTTATAAATAAAAGGTGTACCGAGCTTAATTATCGACTAAATAGTAAATTTTCTATCGGATAAAGTTATATCCGTAATATTTAAAGAAAAAACGAGTATAATAGAGGAAATAATAACGGATATCCTATAAAGATCGCCTATTTTACTAGTATTCTTTCTATTCTTTAATATATTATTAATCGAGGAGTACGCTAAGATAAATTTATTAATATAGGTTAAAGGATTCGTAGACGACGTCTATCTACTCGTTTATAACGAGAGTATAAAGAAGAATTATACGAATTTAAAACGGGCCCACGATATCTATTTAAAATAAATAGTTATTTATAAAGTATTATTTACCCCCTAGAAATACGAGCTAGTCTATATATCTCGAATATTAAAGAAGTTTAATATAGAAATAATAATAAACTTTAGGAATATAATTATCGAACCTAGAGCGAGTATTAAGATCTTAGGGTTATACGTCGATTTAAAGTTAAAATAAAGATTATATTTAACCTAGATTAAGATTAAAGCGGTTAATTAGAGCCGCGCTATAAAGTACTTAACTAGTTCGATATAGGGCGCTACCTTCGCGAAATATAGGACGGTATATAATATAATAATTAAATCGATATTAATATTTACGGCTCCGATATAATACTAATTAAAGAGAATAATAAAAGTTATAAAAGAATATACGAGGAAATTAGTAGTTATTTAGAACGATTACTTTAAGACGGTTTTAAAAGTATTTAAAACTACTTTAATTTTAATACTCGAGGCCGAGTCGGTAATCGCGTTAATCGACTTCTAGTTAAACCGCCTAGTAATACGATATTAAATAAATCGAGGGACTTATTTAGTTATAACTATAAAAAATATACGGATCTAGAATAAACTCTAGTATAGAGGAGAGAGGTAACGGTAAATACTTTCGATATTAATAATAGAAAAAGAAGCCTAGGTAATTCGCGCCCTAGGATTTAAAAAATAATATAAAGTAATTATAATTATAAAGAGGAGAAAAAACTAAATAAACCTAATCGAAAATATCGAAGAATACTAGGATATTAAAGTTATCGATAAAAAAATAAAAAACTAGGCCCGCTAGCGATAACTAGATAAATAAAAGAGTTATAAAATAACGGTCTCTATATAAACTATTAACCCGGTTTAAAAAGAAGATTTATTCGGGGACTAGTTCGATTATTATAATTAATTAAAGAAGATTAAAAACTTAATAACGATATAATTAAAATATAGTAAAATCGGATTAAATAAATTCTTATACCGAATAAAGGTATTTATAGTCCGTAGCGCTAACTACTAATATAAATAAAGAAAATAAAATATAAAATATATATTATTATTTTACCTAGAACTAGCTAGGGATAAAGCGGAGTTTATAAAATAAATAAATATATACGATTTTAGGAAAATATTGAACCTAGGCCTAAAATATATATATAACCGCGCGATAAATAATAAGGACGGGGTAACTAGGCTAATTCTTTTTTATTAAAGAATAATTAATATAGTTTAAATTATTATTAAGACTTAATAATATACTTAGGTTTATAAAGAAAAGAAAGAAAAGAAAGAAACCGCCGGCCGGAGGGCCGTAGGTATCGACTATTTAATAAATATATAATAAAACGGCCTATAGGCCCACGAGATAAATAAATAAAATTAAGAAAATTAAAGTAGAAAGGAAACGGAGGGAAGAGATAAATAATATTTTAAAATAATTATAATCATCGGCTACTAACTAGTAAACTAGTAAAAAGAGGAGATAAATTATTAATAAATTAGAGTTTTTAACCGACGAGATTTCTTTAATAATTAATAGGAACTACTAGTAACCCTATTAAAAAAATATTCGCGGAACTTCTTTATTAATAGAGTAATTTTACTAAAGTAAGTATATAAATTAATTAATTAATTAATTAATATTTAACCCTCGGTAATTAATATAGAAACGTAGGTATCCGCTAGGTTTTTTTATAAATAAAATAAAAAACGCGGTATAAAAACGACTAGCCCGAATAAAACCTTTATTAAAGTTTTTATCTAGGTAACGACGAAGTTCTAGGATTTCATTATAATTTATATTATATAAACTAGATAACGGAGGTTATAACCCTTCTTTAAATTTAATAATATAATTATATAATATTATAGTATAGTTTTATTAATCTAACCTAGTTTAACCTACCTTAGATTTAATTTAGGTTTAAACTAATTTTCTTATTTCTATCCTAATATAGCCGGGATAAGAAATAAATAAATACTCTATATATTAATTTTTATTTAGATAATAATTAACCTTACCCTAACTTTCGTTCTTTATTTTTTATTTTAGTTTATTTCTATACTATAGCTAGGCTATAATTTAATAAACTTAACTATTAATTTAATAAATATCTAAATATTAATCCCGTCCTTTAATATTATAAAAGATTAATTACCTAGTTAATACTCTTTAATATTAAGATAATTATTATAAAGAATTAACCCCCTGACCCCGAAGACCGCGTATAATAATTTCTCGTCGAAGTTTAGAATAACCCTACTAGTTTCTTAAATACCTTCGATTATTTATATATTTAGATCGAGAGTAATCCTTTATTCGATATTTTATCCTCGTTTACGCCTCTTCCTCCTTTTATACTAGATATATAATCTCTAGTTTATACTATCGTTTAGGTAATAGCCTAGGTCGTATTTATTATAATTTAAACTATACCTTAACCCCCGCCCTAGGTATTCGATAAGAATATCTTTAATAATATTATTATTATAGGCCTACGCTCGTCTTCCTTTTTAAATATTTAATAATTTACTCCCTCCCGATCTCGAACGCCTCTTAAATCCGAAAAACTCCTAGATATCTCGGAATATAAAGGGGATTAAAATAAATTAAATATTTAAAAGTAAATATTAATATAGTGGATATATATTAATTATAACCGTTACTTTACCGATAGCGATAAGATCGCTTATATAAAGTTTAAATTAATTATTAATAAAAAGGTCTTTAATTTAATAAACCGTTATTAAAAGAAGGGTCTTTATACCTTAACTAATTTTATTAATTAACGAAAGAAACTACGGGAAGTATATAGTAACCCGTTTAAATAAAAGGATACTCGGAACTATATCTAGGAATTTAAATAAGACTCTATATTTTTTAACGAGTATTTTAACCTCGTTATTTAAAAGAACGAATATTCTCGAATAAAGAACGAATCCTTAATTAATATTATAAAATATAATATTAATTATACTACTTAATAGGCCTCTATCTCTTAGAGGAAAGTTAATAATTAATAGTTATATACCTTCGATAAATACGTCCGTATATACTCCGAAATCGATTAAGAACTTCGGTAGATTAAGTATTATCTACCTCGCTAGAGTACTACTCCTATTAGATTAGGATAAATTTTAAAGAGGTTTATTATATCTTTATTAACTTCTACCTTTATAGCCCGTTTTATTATAACGAGTACTTTTATCCCCGTTATCGTAGCTCTAACTCTCTTATTTAGGGAGTTAATAAATTTCGATTTTATCTAAATTATTATTAAAGGTAAATTAACGAGAACCCCGGTTATTAAAGTTATCTACGAGAAATAAAGACTTTATTTCTATTATAAATCGCCTAGGTATAATATAAGAGCCTATTTAATTAAGCTAGTTAATCTCCGATCTAGTATTATTATTATTATCGACGACGACGAGAGTATAATAAGAGGAGTTACTTTAAATACGGGAAAAGAATAATCCTAGTATAAAGTCGTATATTAGAACTATAAATACCTAGAATCTTATATATACTTTTTTACTTATCGGCTATATCGTTTAATTTACCTTCGTTATTAATTAAATTTTTATTTAAATCTATTATATAGCTTTTTAAAACCGACCCTACTTTTCGTAATAAATATATAGTTATTTTTTATTAACTACGGAATAATTAGTCCCGAATTTAAATTAAAGTCTTAATTAATACTAGTATATCCGGCTACCTTTTTATCGATTATAATTTTACGTATATTTAATGTCTACCTCTTCGTTTTCTTTATTATTTTTATATCGTCCGACCCTTTAATAACGTACCTACCGTTATAGGATATATTATTTATATCGTAGAAGCGATTTTAGATATCTATAACTATTAAAAATAAATATTTTTTTTTATTATTAAATTTAATTAATACCCCGTTATAATCGGCCTATTATACCTTTATTATTATAAAGTTACTACCGATTTCTTAGATAATTCCTTAACCTTCGCTTTATATTTTTATTTAAGAAATTATACCCTAAATCCCGTAAAAGTCTTCGTGGAAAATAAACTCTTTTTTATACCCTAAGAAAGTTTCTAGACTTAAGAATCCTAGTTCTTAGTTTTATTCGATACCCGTATAGGGTAAACCCCGATTTAAAAGGAGTCGTTAGTATATAAAGAGCCGTTATTATCTATAAACGATAACGTTATTATTAAATAATTAATTCCGACTCGAGAGAAGTTACTTTAGCTTTAGGTTTATTAATAGTATATTTAATCCTAAGTTTATAAAAAGTAAACCTCGATTTAAGAAAAATTAACCTAGTTTTAGGTTTATTAATAGTATACCTAGCCCTAAGTTTATAAGAAGTAAACCTCGATTTAAAAAGAGTTAACTTAGTTCTAGATTTACTAGAAGTAAACTTAATCTCTAGCCTAGTCTAATATTTATATAAAATAACCTAGAACTTAAGAGGAGTTACCCTAATTCTAGGTTTATTAATAGTAAATTTAGATTTAAAAGGAGTTTTCCCCGTCCTAGTCTTAGTTACTTATTCCTATAAAAACTAACTATAATAACGAATATAACCGTATCGTTAACGCCGTTAAATAAGAAAAGACGTTTAAGATTATATATCGTAGCCTAGTCTCGCTTCGTTTTAAGTTCTAATATTAAGAATAGCGAACCTAGTACCTAATTACTCTTAATATATACGAGATAAGATCTCGATTATTTACTTATCTCGTTAGACCTAATGAGTAAGCCGTATTTAGTTTATTATTTATAGAAATCGATCGATTTCTAGATATTCTAGAAGAAATCTCGATCTTAAATATCTAGCCTCGTTAAGAATTTAAATATTATAAATTTAAACCCCTCTTTAGTTAAAACTCTAAATTAAATATTTACGATTAAGTTTAAAACCGAGTTATATTTAAAATAAATAGGGAGCTTTACCTCGTCTCCGCTATTATTTAAAAAGAGTTTTAAATTTATCGAGATAATAAAAATATTAACCTAATTACGATCCTACCTACGCGGTATTATAAATTCCTAGATATTTTTTTAAGAAAAGACGCTGATACTTTACTTTTATATTAGTTATATAATTATACTATTAAGTTTAAAGAAGGGCTATAACCTCCGTTATCTAGTTTATATAATATAAGTCGTAACGAGATCTTAAAGCTCCGCCGTTATTTAGATAAAAACTTTAATAAAGGTTTTATTCGAGCTAGTTAGTTTTATACCGCGTTTTTTATCCTATTCGTAAAGAAACCTAACGAAGGCCTATATTTCTACGTTAATTACCGAGGGTTAAATATTATTATTATAAAGAATAAATACTCTTTACCCTTAATATTAAAAACTTTAAATTAATTAAATCGTATTAAGGTATTTTTTAAATTAAATATTATATTTACTTTTAATCGCCTCCGCGTTAAGGAGGGCGACGAAGAATTTATTATATTCCGTATCCGATTCGGCCTATTCGAATACCTTATTATATTATTTAGATTATATAATAGTCTTACCTCGTTCTAATATTATATTAATAATATTCTTCGTGAATTTCTCGATAAGACCTATACTGTATATCTCGACGATATTTTAATTTATAATAATATTAAGGAAGAGTATAAAATCCACGTTAAATATATTCTTTAGAAACTCCGTGAGGCGGGACTCTAAATAAATATTATTAAATACGATTTCTATATTAAGGAAGTTACGTATCTAGGATTAATTATTATTATTTAAAGGATTAAAATAAATTTAAAGAAAATCGATACGATCTTAAATTAACTATAACTAGTTAATATTAAGGATATTTAAAGTTTCTTAGAGTTCGTTAACTTTTATCGGCGCTTTATTTATAAATTTAGTAAACTCGTTATACTATTTATAACCCTTATTAAGAAAGGTATTATCTTCGAGTAGAATACTTAATATTAAATAACTTTTAATACCTTAAAGAAGGCTTTTATCTTTAATATTATCCTAGTTTATTTCGACCCCGACTATAAAATTATAATAGAAATAGATATATTTAATTACGTATCTAGGGGGGTCCTATCCTAGTATAACGATTAAAATATTCTTCGTTTTATTATTTACTTTTTAAAGAAGTATAACCCTACCGAGTATAATTATAAAATTTATAATAAAGAGTTTATAATAATCGTCCGCGTATTTAAAGAATAATAATTTAAATTAAAGAGATCTACTCTCCTTATCGAGGTAATATTTAATTATAAGGTTTTTAAATATTTTACTTTATCTAAAGTATTATCTCGCCGTTAAGCGAGGTAGAGTAAGTTTTTATCTCGTTTTAATTATAAAATTACCTATTAGCCCGGTAAAAAAAGTAGTAAATTTAATATATTAACGCGTTAATTAAGAGACTTCTTTAAAAAGGGGGATAAATTAGACCCTAGATACTAGTATTAATATTAAATTATATTAAAAAGAAAAAACCTAGCCCTAGAAGTCTTTAAGGATTATATTTATAATATATCGTTAAATATAGCGACCCTAGTCTTAGTCCTAGTTACTTTAGTTATATTAATAATAGATTTAAAGATTTTTATCTAGTTTTTTTAGTTATATTTTATATTAATCTATACGACCCCGATAAACCTCGATACGGATATCGATCTAGAACCTTAAATCTTATTTACGTCCTACGAGTTTAAACTAGATAAAGACTAGTTTATTAATTTAAATAAAGACCTATATAATACCCCGATTTATTAATTATAGGATATAATTAATTAAGTCGATTAATTCGCCCCTAGAGTCCTAGAAATACTATGTTCTAGAATATACTACTATAGCGGAATTCCCCTTACTGAATATAAAAATAGGGATAAAGTTCTCTACTTCCGAGGAAAGAGATATATTCCGAATTTTAATAAACTATACCTTTGTTTAATCTAGCTAACCTACGATAATATCGCGGGTAATTATCTAGGTCGTATTAAATATTACGAATTAATTAATCGGGCCTATTAATAGCTTAATATTTATACTACTATCTAGTAATTCGTTAGGAATTACTATATATACCGAAGAATTAAACCTTCTCGCTAGTGTATTTAAAGATAACTATATTTATTACCGCCCCCGTAACGACGTTAAAGAGATGTCTCGATAAATTATATAAATCCTCTACTACTTTATACCTTTATAAGAATTATTTATTAGTATATTCTAGTTTTCGTAGACCGCTTAATTAAAATACGGTACCTAGTATTAATTACGTCGATAAAAGTAGACGAAGCCTATAACGCTTTTTATTAGAATATATAGAAACTTTATAAATTACTAGATATCTTTATTTCGGATCGAGGATTTTAGTTTATATCGGAGTTTTAAAAAACTTTATATAAATACCTTAAAATCGACTAATATATATTTATTAAATATTATCCTTAGATATATAACTAAACCGAGCGGTTTAATACTATAATAAAATACTACCTCCGTATATACGTTAATTATATATAGGATAATTAGGTGAAATAACTCCTTAAAGCGGAGTTTTCTAATAATAATACCGATTCTTTTAATACTCTAGCCTCGCCTTTCTTAGTTAACTATAATTAATATTTATATATCGATTTCGAGCCTATTAAATCTTTATTTTAAGATCTTACTACCTAAGCCCGTATTTATTTAATCGTTACTAATAAATTCGTAATATAAATAGAAACCTTAAACGACTACCTCCGCGATAAGATATTTATCGTTTAAGTTATTTTTAAATCCTCGACTAACTAACGAAGGCGCCTATATCCGATATATTTAGTAAATAACTAAATATAGTTAAATACTAAGAATCTAAATACTATACGCTCTTTAATTAAACTCGACGATTATAATATCGGCCCCTTCCGAGTCTCTAAGGTTTTTAATAATCCTTTTATAATTTAGTTAGACTTTCTATATTCTATAAAAATTTACCTCGTCTTCTACGCTAGCCTATTATAATTAATAACTAATAACCCTCTACTTAGATAAATCTAGTTTATCCGAGAATCTATAATTACCGAAGATAATTAACGTAAATAGTACGTTAACGGTATTTTAAATTCTAAATACGATCGCCGCTATAGTTTACCTTTATTAAAGTACTACGTTAATTAAAAAGGCTACGTCGTTACGTAGGAACCCTTCTAATATCTTACCCATTATTAATAATTTATTAATAAGTATTATATCTCGAATCCTAGCGCCGCTGGCCTCTACGAATTACCGTATATTATTTAGAGGTATTAATATAAGGAACCTCTACTATCTTTATCCTAATCCGATTTTTAAAAAGTTAACTCTAGTTTATACCTTAATTTATTTCTTATCCGTTATTATTCCCTCGACTATCGTTCCGTATCGGCTTCGACCGATACTTTATATTATTATATAAATAAATAGTACCCTATAGCCTAGCCCCGTCGTTATCGTTTATAGATAATAATGTTAACGCCTAGTTTTATTCGTATACCGCCGCTTATTCCCCGTCCTATCCTTTATCCGTTATTATCGATTATTTATCTCGTAGGAGCTCGACCTTAAAGAGGGGGCTATTATTATAATATAATTTTATTAACCTAACTTAACCTAATTTACTTTAGATTTAATTTAAGTTTAAGTTAATTTCCCTATTTCTATCTTAATATAACCGGGATAAGAAATAAATAAATACTCCGTATATTAACTCCTATTTAAATAGTAACTGGCCCTACCCTAGTTTTCGTCCTTTATCTTTTATTTTAGCCTACTCTTATATTATAACTAAATTATAATTTAATGAACTTAACCGTTAGTTTAATAAATATCTAGATACTAATCCCGTCCCTTAATATATAACCGATATAGGGGTAAGGTATTAACGTCTTTTCTCGAAAAAATATTTAAGAATTTATAATACCGCGTAGGTAAGATCGTAGTTAGGTTAATATTCTTATTATCTCGGTAAATTTAAAACTCTTTTTAAATAACGGCGGAGGTAAAATAAAACTCCTTATTTATTTTAAATATAACTCGGTTCTAGGCTTTATTATAAATATTTAGTTTAAGATTTTAATTAAGACGGGGTTTAGTTTTATAATATTTAGATTCTTAATAAAATTAAATATTTAAGATCGAGATTTCTTTTAAAATACCTAAAAATCGATCGATTTCTATAAATAATAAATTAAATATAGTTTACTCGTTAGGCTTAACGAGCCGGGTAAATAATCGAGATTTTATTTTATATATATTAAGAGTAACTAGGTATTAAGTTCGTTATTTTTAATATTAAAACTTAAAACGAAGCGAGGCTAGGCTACGATATTTAATCTTAAATATCTTTCTTTATTTAACGGTAATAATAATACGACTATACTCGTTATTATAACTAGTTTTTATAGGAATAAGTAACTAGAACTAGGGCGGGGAAAACTTCTTTTAAATCTAGATTTATTATTAATAAACCTAGAACTAGGGTAACTCTTTTTAAATTCTAGATTATTTTATATAAGTACTAGGCTAGGCTAGGGATTAGGTTTATTTTTAATAAATCTAGGACTAAATTAACTCTTCTTAAATCGAGGTTTACTTTTTATAAATCTAGGATTAAATATATTATTAATAAATCTAAAGCTAGAGTAACTTCTCTCGAGTCGGAATTAATTATTTAATAATAACGTTATCGTCTATAAATAATAACGGCTCTTTATATACTAGCGACTCCTTTTAAGTCGAGATTTACTCTACGCGGGTATCGGATAAAATTAGAGATTAAGATTCTTAAATTTAAAAACTTTTTTAAAGTATAAAAAAAAGTTTATCTTCTATAAAGACTTTTATAAAATTAAGAATATAGTTTCTTAAATAGAAACGTAAAGCGAAAGTTAAAGAATTATCTAAAAAATCGGTAGTAGGTTTATAATAATAGAGGTATAATAAACCGATTACGACGGGGTATTAACTAAACTTAATAATAAAGAAAATTATTCGTTTTTAATAATTATAAATATTTAAAATCGTTTCTACGATATAAATAATATATTTTATAACGGTAGGTACGTTATTAAAGAGTCGGACGATCTAAAAATAACGAAGAAAACGAAGGGGTAGATATTAAATATATATAAAATTATAATTAATAAAAAAGTAACTAGATATATTAATATTAATTAAAACTTTAATTTAAATTCGGGACTAGTTATTCCGTAGTTAATAAAAAATAACTATATATTTATTATAAAAAGTAGGGTCGGTTTTAAAAAGTTATATAATAAATTTAAACGAAAACTTAATTAATAACGAAGGTAAATTAAATAATATAATTAATAAATAAAAAGGTATATATAGGGTTCTAGGTACCTATAGTCCTAGTATACGATTTTATACCGAGACTATTCTTTTCCCGCGTTTAGAGTAACTCTTTTTATAACGCTCTCGTTATCGTTAATAATAATTATAATACTAGATCGGAGGCTAGCTAGTTTAATTAAATAGACTCTTATACTATATTTAAACGATTTATAATAAAAGTAAAACCTCTACTTCTCGTAGATAATTTTAATAACCGGGGTTCTCGTTAATTTACCTATAATAATAATTTAGGTAGAATCGAGGTTTATTAATTTCTTAAATAAAAGAGTTAAAACTACGATAACGGGGATAAAAATACTCGTTATAATAAAGCGGGTTATAAAAGTAAAAGTTAGTAAAAGTATAATAGGCCTTTTTAAGGTTTATTTTAATTTAGTAAAAATAGTATTTTAACGAGGTAAACGGTATTTAATTTATTAAAGTTCTTAATCGATTTCGGAGTATATACGGACGTATTTATCGAAAATATATAACCGTTAATTATTAACTTTCCTCTAGGAGATAGAGGCCTATTAAATAATATAATTAATATTATATTTTATAGCGTTAATTAAAGATTCGTTCTTTATTCGAGAATATTCTTTCTTTTAAATAACGAGGTCAAAATACTCGTTAAAAAAAAGGTTTTATTTAAGTTCCCGGATATAATTCCGAGTATTCTTTTATTTAAACGGGTAATTATATACTTCCCGTAGTTTCTTTCGTTAATTAGTAAAGTTAGTTAAGGTATAAAGACCCTCTTTTTAATAACGGTTTATTAAATTAAAGGCCTTTTTACCGATAATTAACTTAAACTCTATATAAATAATCTTATTATTATTAATAAAATAGCGGTTATAATTAATATATATTCGCTATATTAATATCTACTCTTAAATATTTAATTTATCTTAATTCTCTTTATATTCCGAGATATCTAGGAGTTTTTCGGATCTAGGAAGTGTTCGAGATCGTAAAAGAATAAATTATTAGGTACTTAAAGGGGAGGACGAGTATAGGCCTATAATAATAATATTATTAAAAATATTTTTATCGAATACCTAGGGCGGGGGCTAAGGTATAATTTAAACTATAATAAATACGACCTAGGTTATTACTTAAACGATAATATAAACTAAGAATTATATATCTAGCGTAGGAGGAGAAAGAGGTATAAACGAGGATAAAATATTAAATAAAAAATTACTCTCGATTTAAATATATAAATAATCGAAGGTATTAAGGAAACTAGTAGGGTTATTTTAAACTTCGGCGAGGAATTATTATACGCGGTCTTCGGGGTTAAGGGGTTAATCCTTTATAATAATTATCTTAATATTCAAGAGTACTAACTAGGTAGTTAATCTTTTATAATATTAAGAAACGAGATTAATATCTAGAGGTTTATTAATTAATAATTAGGTTTATTAAATTATAACCTAGTTATAATATAGAAGTAAATTAAAATAAAAGATAAAGGACGAAAACTAGAGTAGGGTTAACTATTATTTAAATAGGAGCTAGTATATAGAATATTTATTTATTTCTTATCTCGATTATATTAAAATAAAAATAGGGAAACTAGTTTAAATTTAAATTAAATCTAAGATAAATTAGGCTAGGCTAAAGTAGGTAAAGCTATATTATAATATTATTATTATATATATATAAACGAGTTCTTAAATCCTATTATCGTAATATTAAATATCTTTTAGCCGCGGTATAATATAATAATAAACTTATATTTATTCTTAAAGTATATATACTATTAATAGAAGAAACTAGCCGCGTCGATAACGGTAATTTAACGATAACTTTTAACGATATTAATTATATTATTCTATAGAGGTAAGTAGTAGATATCTATTATAATTATAATATTTAAACCTCGAATATTAATAATAGTATAACTCTTCTTAATACCGTCTAATTTTATAATCTAAATAACGAAGACTAGGAAATTAAATAATATAATTTATATTATCTATTTAAGTCGTCTCTAAATATATAATTTATTAAAGATTTCGTTAATAATCTTCTAGCTCTCGTTATTTATAGGATAAATATATACTATTTCAAATACTGTATCTTCCTAGTCGGCGCGTAGTAATATATATATTTATTTATTTTCTAGAATATTAATAAAGCCTCCTTCTACTTAAAGTATAGAGAATTAATTAATAACCTTTACTAGCTCCGGTCATTTACTATAAATAATAATACCGTTTAAGAAGATATTATTCTTTACTAAAGTAATTACCTCTTTTAATAGAATAAAAGACTGGGAACTAGTTAAATTCTTTATATCTTTACTCTTTAAAAGTTATTTAAAAAATAATAAACTAGAGTTAATAATAACTATATTATTAAAAGTATTTTTAATAAAATTTTCTTTATACTTTTAAAGAGGCCTTTATATAACGAGCTCGCGAACGTCGTTAGTATTTATAGTAATACTATAGTAGTTATTAAATTAAACCTCGATTATTTAACCTAGTTTTATATTCCTAGGGATTTTAACGTACTTATCTATTTTATTCTTTATAAGTACTAATTTTATTCTATTATTAATAATTCTAGTAAAGAGGTATAAATTAATATCTACTAGTTTAAAGAAATAGTCTCGTGCTAGTAGATTAAATTTATAAACTTTGATAATTATCGTAGTTTATAGGGGGATAACTCTTATTTTCGTAGTATATACTAGCCAGTTTATACTTATACTTCTTAAATAAACGTCGATAAGATACTCTATATCGTAGTTATTAATATAAACGACTTATCGAGATATTTTGATATTAATCCCTTTAGGGGTTATAACGTCTATATTAATAAATATATTTATTTTAAAATTATTTATAATATAGACTTCCCTAAAGGCGGTTTCGGTTATTATTTTATTACTACTCTTATCTTTCCTAGGGAAATATAAAGAGGTAACGATATATTTAAAAATAATATAATAGTTAATATTAATACCGGTAATTTAGAGTAGGGTTACTTTAGTACGGATTCTAGCTTTTAAAAGAAAGCGTATTATAAATTTATAATTAATAATAATTACTTTATGACTAGTATCTTTATAGCTCTTTTCTATTTTAATTTTAAAGTTTAAACCGATTCGAATACCGGCGTACCGGTACTTCCTAAATATTTATCCTATTCCCGTATTTTTGGAAGAGTCGTAGTTTAATTTAATAATAAACTTCTATTTTAGTAATTTATTATTCGTTTTAATTTAATAATAAGTTTCTATATTCTTATCTATTACTAAAAATTACTTACTTTTCTAAATAGTATTTATAATTAAATATTTAGGGTAGGAGGTTTTAATAGGGTTTTTACCTAAACTTTAATTTCTAAAATATATATATAGTATATTTTTAAAAAAGAATAACTCTTTATAAATATAGTACTCGACTTATTTAGGCGAATTAATAATAATTATCTAATAACTACTTATTTCGTTTTATTTATTATAATAATCCTTTTACTACTAATTCTAGCTCTATTTATTAACGTAATTAATATTAAGTATAGATTATTCTTTTATTTATAACTTTATAATACCGTCTTCTTAAGAGTAGTCCTTTTATACCTCGGTTTTATAATAAATAATTATACGCCTAGGGGGTACTTATTATTACTCGAAATAATTAAAATTATAACTACTAATTATAGGCCCGCGGCTTTCTTGGCGCGGTTAATAATTAAAATAATTTCTATTTCTAAAAGGGAAAGATACGTTTCTAGTATTATTATTAATAATTTATAATTAAATAAATAGCGGTTAAATTTAATAAAACTACTATTACTTTTAAAGGATACTTAGTATATTTTAATAAACCGAATTAATAAATTAATAAGAAGTAATTTAAGGTAACTAGTTCTATTATAAACGAAACTAATTAAATTATTAATAATTCTACTAACCTTATCGTAAACCCTCTAGTTTAAGAGGCGGTAAAGGTTTAATTATTTTATTACTTCGTATTACTCCTAACTAGGCTTCTTTTTTAATATTAAATAAATTAAAGAATTTATTTAATAAAATATTAAATTTAAACGGATTAATAAAAGATTTAAAATTAGAGTTAATATAATTATAGATTATAAATATCTATTAATATACGCTAGGAATATCGGCGGCCCTAGTTAGATTAAATATTTTATTTATATATTATTTAGGCGTTTTATTAATATATATTTCAACGAATTTATATTTACTAAAACGAAGTTTACGTATAACTTCTAGCGTCTTTATTTTAAATTATTTAATAAAATAAATTATTTATTTAAAGTTAGCGAAGGTATATATTAATACCTTAATATTAATAATTAATTTATTCGAGAACTATTTAAGAGTTACTCTTTTAAAATATAAAAATAAAAACTTTTATACCTCCTCTTCGCTATACTATTTAATTATATCGTTAACGCGATTCTTAAAATCGAAAACGTTTTTATATATAATATATCTTCTTAAAGTAAATAAATTATCCTTCTTATTACTCTTAGGGTCGAAGAATTTAATCTCTTCGAGTTTTAACTTATTCTAGGCGCTTACCCTATATCGGTAAATCTCAAAAACTCTTATTAAAAACCGAGTTACTACCCGCGCGGATAGGGCTAGTAGTATCCTATTAGTAACTTTTTTTAATAAAAGTTATTAATAGGACATTACTAGTAGCCCTAATTTATAGATAAAACTACTAGTATTTTATTAATAAATTTAGTAAATTAGGGGTCTAGGTAAATTACTTTTAATATATTTAATAAATTAGAGGTTTAGATAACGTCTTATTAATAACTCTAAATTAATTTTAATAAAATTAGTAATTTTTATAACTTTAGTAATTTATATTTATTATTAATATATTAATAGTAACTTAGCCCTATTATAAAGTTAAAATAAATAAAGTTTTATAATCGTCGTTATTAACGATAGCGACTCTTAATAATAACTATTAACACTAGCGACCTACCGGGCCCGGAATAATAAGTTTTAATAAAAATTGTCGCGGGGGCTTCACCCGGGTATATCCGGGGAGTATATATATATAAATTCTATATTATATCGTATACTATAGCGTATACCTTGGCGTATACCTTAGTATATACTATAATTGCGTATATTATAGGGGGCTTTCGTCTAATGTTTTAGAGACTACTACGGGGGGCGTATATTATATACTATTTAAAATATCTTTATATATACTATTCGTATACTATTTAATAGTATACGCAAGTTGCGTATATTATTATATATATTATAGGGTTTACTATAGCCTATACTATAACCTATACTATAACGTATATTAATACGTATATAAATACGTATATTATAGAGTATATAATGGGCCTATTTATTTAATATTTAAATTACTAACTATTTATCGAGTTACTAAACCTATTAATAGTAAATATTATTTACTAATAGGACTCTACTCGGACTCTTAATTTACTAATCTTATTAAACCTCGGGTCGGTATTTAATATAGAGTTTTAATATAAACTCGTAGACGGCTTTCTAATAAAGTTAATAATATTTAAAATATATTAATATTTACTTTTATAATTTACTAATATAGTACTAGTATTATTTTAACTAGTTAAGTTATTTACTCTTAATAAATCTTAAAGTCTTATTAAGTCTTTCTTTATTTTAATTACTAGCCTAATAATAAAGGCCTAAATTTCTAACGATTTTATAAATTATATTATTTATTCGGAATCTATAGTAAATTACTCGGGCTCGGGAGGAGTTATAATTTCTTTATCTTTAAATTCGTCCTCTAAAGATTATTTCTTTTATAAATATTAACGTAACTCTTTAATATCCCTTTGGAAGGTACCGATAAATAGTATTATAAATATTTTATTTATAACTTAAGGTAGTTATATAGTAGGCTATTTAAATTTAATATACTCTAAAAGGTCGTTATTAAATTACTTCGCTTTCCGGCCCCTCTTTAATAAATACTAAAAAAGTACTTTAATAGGAGGATAAAAAAACCGGATAATTATTTAAATAATTACTCGTTTAATATTAAAAGTAACTTTTATTTATTTTAAAATATATTTACTTAATAGTAGGAACTTTTATAAATAGAAAGTAAAATTAATTATAATAAGGCTTCGTTAAACTTCTTCTAAAATAATAATCAAAATAATAATTAATAATAAATACTAAAAGTAGTAATACTAGGCGAATAATAAAAGTAGTATTAAAAGACTAATATTCTAATATTCTTTTTCTATAGTGGAAGTGTAAGAGATATAACTAGTAATATATTTACTAGGTTAGATATTTACTTAATAAATAATTTACTAAAATAAATAACTATATTAATAAAAGAGAAATAAATAAAGAGACGTTCTAAATACTTAATTTAATATTTATTATAAATACCCTAAATAAAAAGGGTATTAAATAGGTTATTTTAATAACTTAATAAAGAGTTTAAAAGTATTTATTTAAGGTAGTAGGGTACGGTACGGAAGTACTAAATAAATATAACGTAAATAAAATTCGTTATCTATATAGAGTAAACTATTTTTAAATATAATAGTTAATAGGGAGTATATTAATCGTTTTAGAGGTTATTTTACTATTTATAATTAATATAATCGTTCTTATTAATATAGAAGAGGTATAGTTCTACGTTAGTATAACTATTACTACTATTTAATAAAGGGTTAATATAATAATATATAGTAAAAAAGATATTAATTATTCTATAGAGGATTTGGCTTTAATATATTAAAATCCTAGAATTACTCTAGTCCCGATAAAGCTAGCGGTAGAGCTTAGCCCGCCGTTTTAATAAATATTTATAATAATACTCTTACTAAAGTCTACCCCGTGATATAAATCGTTAATATAATCGACGTTTTTAGTAAATTTCTATTTAATACTTTATATTATTATATTATATTTAGTTAATAAAGTTAGCGAGATCTCTTAAATTAATTAAATAATAATAATCTTAATAAGGATATTTATAATATAATTTATAATCCTCGTCTACTACCTCCGCGCGTTATTAAATTAATAGTTTATCCGAGAGTAACTTTAAAGAATATAAGTAGATTAATTATAAAAAAGAATATAACTAATTTCTTTATTAACTTTATAGAGAACGATTAACTAAAGAGGATTATTATTATTTATATATAACTAGTTAATTATAATAATAGAGAAATTTAGTATCTAGATTATATTACTTTAATTAAAATATATTCGATTATAGTAGATTTTTTTAAGACCGGAATTATAATATATAATATTTTTACTTTAATAGAATAATCGTTAACTACGTTTATAAATCGATATAAAAAAATTTAAAATATAATTTATATCGACCCGACTTTATAACTCCTAATCTTTGAATAATTATCGAGAAAAGTACTTAAATCCTCGAAGAGAAATTATTATATATATTTATTTCGAAGAGGATAAAGACTTTATAAATACTCTTAGTTTGAATATTAAAAATTACTATTATTATAAAGATAAAAAGATTCTAGGTAAACTCTATAATATTATTAATAAAAAAAACCTTTTTACCGAATTATAAAGACGAGCCTAAGAGTTAGAAATTATTAATAATTTCGATTAAACTTTAACTTATTAATTATATATTTACGCTTAAAGTTAGACGCGCCTTATATAATAAAAATATTATCGTGAATAAATATATAAATATTTAAAAAGGTATAAATTCTTTTTTATTATCTCTTTTGTTTTATTTCTTTCTAAATCGTTTAACCGAAGGGTAAATTAATTATATATTAATTATAGAATATAATTTCTTAGTATAATTTATTAATATAGTATTAACTTTATATATTTTATTAACGGGCTTAGAGTCTTCGTCGATACTTTACTCGATAAAAGTAGAAGTATCCGAAATTATCGCCTCCGCGAGATATTAATAAATATAAAAGGGACTTTTAAATATAACGTCGCTTTTATTATTAATTATATAATTAGGGATTTATAAAAAGAGAATAGAAAGGATGAAATACTAAAAAGATTTATTATATATTTAACCGTTATAATAGAGGAAGTAGGGAGTACGCGGGAAAGAGCGAAAAGAAAGTTAAAAAGTTTTCGATATATTATTACTACGGTATATTTAGGCGAATTAGAGAGATTCTAAAAAAAATTATAATTATAATTTCTATTATATATTTACTAGTACCCTATTTAATAATAATAATATCGTTAGTACGATCTTTTACTATTATATAACGATAAATAATATTATAATTCGAATTTTATTCTTTTTCTTTAACGGAGTTCCTTTAATAGAATTTAGATATTTTAATTAACTCCCTCTTTTAACCTAAATATATACGATAATTTAATCTTCGTTTATATTTTTAATTCTCCTCGGCGGGGTTCCGTAATAAGTATCGACTATATAATAGGACGGGGTTAAAGAAAGAGGTTAATTAATCTCCTAACTCTAAAATATATAAAGAGATAACGAAGTTTAAATATTTACTATATTATCTTTACGAGAATTATAGTAAAGAGAGAATATAATAACTCGGGGTATTACGAATAAAGAAAGTAAAATAAATAACGAAGAAAGAGTTTATATAAAGATCGAAAACGACTTTAAACTCTATATTAATTATATTTAATACGAGTAATAATTAATTATACTAAATACGCTAGTGCGCTAAAGAGAGCGCTCGTATAATATTAAGTACCGAAGTCTTTACTAGCCTAGATTATATACTTTTTATAAAGATTAATATAACCCGTAATTATTACTAGAGATATACGCGATATCGCGTCGCTAAATCGTTACGGTCGCGGAAATACCGATTAAAGAGTAGAATTTTATTTTTAGAAATAATTATTATATATATATAGGATTATATCTATTTTATTCGTTTTATTTAATAACTTTTAATACTATTTAAAGTATTAATTTATTATATAGTTTTTACGTCGGTAAAACGAAAAGTAACTCGATTATAATTTAAAGCGCTCGACGAGCGCCTCGGGAACCTCTAATACGATATTTATCTACTAACTCGAGGTACGCCCGAGGTATATAATTAAAGAGCCTAAGACTACTCGGGTATATACCGAGTAAATTTAAAACTACTATTAACGGGCGTTAAATTAAGGATATATTATTAACTTTAACTCTTATTTATAATTTATATTTATAATTATAACTTTATTCTATTTATAGTTATAGCGTATTTCATTTATAGTTATAATTTTATTATTATTATATTTTTATAATTATTACTATTATACCTCTAAACTCTTAATATATATTTTAATATATAACTTATATCGGTAAAGCGGGAGACTATATAAAAAAGTCGAGGTACTAAATATACTTTTACTACTTTAGGCGGAAAAATAATAAAAAAAAAAAATTATTTTAAATAAAAAACGTAAAAATAGTAACTTCGGATTTAAAATTTTAAATCCGTGATTTTCTACTAGCGCCGGGTAGCTCGCTAAGATTATATAGAGTATTATAATTATACTAATTTAATTTAAATTTTAAATTATATTAATTTATAAAAATTATATATACGTATAATACCCCCTAAACTAGCGCGGTATTATAGACTATATAATTTATTTATAACTATATATATTTAATTATCTACCGGTACTATTTAGATTAGTTTATTCTTATTTATTTAAAATTATTTAAAATAAGTCGAGGTATTAAATATATATTTAATAACTCTAGTATTAAATCGATCTCTAGGGTTAATATATAAATTAAATATATTTAAATATCTTTTCCGTCTTTTTTAATAGAATACGGGTTTATTATTTTATTAATATATATATTACCCCCGCGAGGATTTCGTTTAAATCGATCGATTCCGGGTATTAAAATTTACTAGTATTAAAAGTCGGTTTAAGAGGTCGCTACCGTCGATAAAAATAATTATAAAATATTAAGATTTTCGAAAATTTTAGGTAGTAAATTATATAATTCGTCGATAAATCGAAAACCGGCTTTAGTAACTCGAGGTTATTAAATAAACTATTTTAAATACTCGAAGTAAATTTAAAATACCCGAATAACCTCGAGTACTCGTCGAGCGCCTACCGAGTACCCTTCGAGTATTAAATCGCTCGACGGGCGCTCGACGGGCGCTCGAGGTCGTTATAAAATAAACGTCGGGCTCTTTATAAACGTAATTTAAATTTAAAACTTTAAAAATCCTAATTTTAGAAAATTATATAATTTATTATTTAAAATTTAAAATTTTAATATTCTATAATCGTTTTTATCGATAATAACGACTCTTTAGAACGACTCTTAACGCTAGTAAATTTTAATACCCGGAATTAATCGATTTAGACGAAATCCTCGCGGGGGTAATATATAGACTATATATTAAAATATATATTAAAAATTTAAGAGTACGATAGTAATAATTATAAAAATATAATAACGATAGGACTATAATTATAAATAAAATAGGGTTATAACTATAAATAGAATAAAACTATAATTATAAATAGGGGTTATAGACGAGGGTTAAAGTTAATAATATATCTTTAATTTAGCGCCCGTTAATAGTAATTTTAAATTTACTCGATATATACCTAAATAATTTTAGGCCCTTTAATTATATACCTCGGGCGCACTTTAAATTAGTAGATAAATATTATATTAAAGATTTTTAAGACACCCGTCGAGCGCCCTAAATTACGATCGAGTTACTTTTCGTTTTACCGACGTTTTTTAAAGTTAAAACCCCTAAAGTTACGGGTTTAAAAAGTATTTATAAGAAATTTAATATTAATTTTATAACGGTCTTAAGCGCCCGTCGAGTATTTATCGAGTGTTAAAGCGCTCGAAGGGGCGCTCGACGTATACTCGGGGCCACTCGAGCGCTTTAAATTTACTTCGGGCGCTCGAGGTAATTTATTTTTAAACCCCGAGTTATTAAAGCCGATTTTCGATTTACCGACGTAAAGATAATAGTATAATAATCAAAATCCTAATATAAATAGGGGTTAATATAGAGAGTAAAGACGAATATATATTAACGTCTTTAAATTTAGTAATTATATAATATTATATAAAATTAGTAAAATATTTATTATCCCGTAGAGTTAAAATAAATAATATAATAGTAAAGAGAGTAATCTAATCGGTACCTAGTATCTTAGAGGATAATTAATATCTATAAATAATAAATTTAGGATAGAGGAATCTTTAAAGAAAAGAACGTAAAACGAGGTCGTAGAAAATCTCGTAAATAATACTTTATATAATAGAAATCGTCTTAAGTATATAATAGTCGTCGAATATAATAATATAATACGATAGTAAGAAGTTTATAATTACTCCGTTCGTATTTTAAATATATTTTCTCGACGCGATCCCCGAATTTATAACGGTATTAGATATAAGTTAGTTATTAATCTAAGTATTTTAATATATTTAATAAGTTATTTAAATCTACTTTAATAAAAGAGTTTGATAAATTTTATACTTTAAAGATAGTAGGAGCTTTTAATATACTTTATAGTTTTTATTCGTTTTACTAGAGTTTATTATCTAGTAATTCGGGCTCTCCTAGGATTTATAGGATACTTTTTCTAAAAATTAAGAAATAAATAAAATAAACCGGTATTGAATTAATAAAGAGTAAAGTATATTTAAAAGTCCTAGGAGGATTAATTTAAAAGATCTCTCCTAGAGAATATAGCGGCCTATTCTTATCTTTTATCTAGATATTTTATTATATATAGTCCCTTTAGAGATAATCGGATCTGAATTACATTTATATAATAGTAATTATACTTTCATTAAGCCGGTAGTTAGATACTCGATAATAGTCTCCTTTTATACCGTTATAACTAGTTTTTAATATAAAGTCTTTAATATTCAAAAATAATTATACTACGCGCCTTTAATATAATAATATACTTTTTATTTAACTATTTATATATAGATAGCGTTTATCGATATAACTATAATCGAGATAAATAATATATTTAATAAGGTTTAATATATCTCGTTTAGTTATTTATAAAATCTTTAAACTAGATTAAAAGACTAGAGTATCTCGAAATATTTATTATAATTAAAAAGGCTAGAATAAATACTAATATTATTTCGAAGAGTCCTATTTTATAATCTACTTCAAGTATCGTAGTTCGTAAAGTAATTCAAAATCTAAAAAATAAATAGGAGTTATTTTATATTAATTATAAACTCGACTCTTTCTCTCGAGTAAAGTCTATTTATATATCTCCTAGTATAGTTATTAAATACTTTTTCTTAACTCTCGCCTCTAGTCTATAAAACTATATCTTAATAATAAATACTTTCTTGATTAAAAGTAAATATTATTTTCTAAAGAATCAAATTCTTTATACCTCGTTAATATTTCTTTAAAAGTTATAAGAATAACTAGGTATAATCTTCCTCCCGTATTAATATATTTATATTCTCTATTAAATATCTTGATTAATATATCGCGTGAAATCTAGTTATAATTATACTTTATAATCTTTGGATCTTCGTTAATTCGCGGATAAAATATAAATCCCTCTCTACTCTATAATAGTTATATATCTCTTCCGTGTTTTAATAAATATATATATACCGTAATCTCGTAGTTTCTCGTACTAGTTAATCGAGTAGTTTATATTAGAAATAACTCTCGCTAGTAATATCTAGGAAGAGAATCTCCCTAGGGTAATAAATAAAGTAAATAAAAATAAAAATACTTTTTAAATCCTTAATATTAATTCGACCGATTTATATAAATTATTTAAGGATTTATTCCGGCTCGGTAATTAAAAATATATTTTTCGAGTAAAGAATCGGAGAGGCTTCGCTATAGATTTATTTATATATTCGTAATATAAATAAAGTAATAAGCGGATTAGCGGAAGGTTTATAATATAATATAATTTACGATTTATAAATAAAGACGTACTCGTATATACGAAGGCGTATCTTTAATAGTAAAGAAAGAAAATCGACTAGTAATTTCTAGAGAGGTATAATATTTACGGGCTATAAATATAAAAATAAATATAATATTAAAGTTACTCGCTTACCCGTTAAGAATATACGTTATTATTTATTAATTCCCTAATAAGTATTAATTATTATAGTATTCTCTCTACCGAGGTCGAAGTCTAACCCGTTATAAAATTAAGTCGGTTTAGTAGTAGATTAAAAGTATCCTATTAAACTAACTTTATATTTTCGCTAGAGAGGATACTAATAACCCCTTACCCGTTAATTCTACTATCTACTTTTCTATATAATTATCTAGAGTAATACTTTATATTATAGAATTTTATTAGTAAATTATTAGCGCCTTCCTCCTCGTTCTCGCTTAACTACGCTATTAACGCCCTCGGATCGGGAGAATCGTAATAATAATCTTTATCTAGAAAAATTTAACTCTTTTCTTCCTTTTTACTCTTATTATTAATTTACTTTTTAATAAAATACGAATACCTCTCGCTCTAGTTATTATTATAGTCTATATATAGCCTAGAGCTTATATTTATATAATCGGAACTCTAGTTATTATATCTACTTTTCTTTTCTTCTTTATAATTATAATTATTACTTTCTTTATTATTATAATTAAATTCTTTATTAGATTTATTACGATAAATCCTCTAATAGTAGATCCTTCTTTAACTTTATTAATAACGGAGATAAATAAAAAATTTCTCGAAGGCGTTATATATTTATATAAATTATATATCGTTAATTCGAAGATATCTAGAGCCGGCTTCGGGCTATTTATTCGTAAAGAAATTCCTATTAAAAAGGAAATATTCTACGTAATTATACTAATTATTTCGATTATATAAATATTCTATTTAATAAGTTACCTACGTATATTTGAACTTAATATAATAAATCCGTTATAAATATATATAATAATTATTTCGGTTAAGTAGGCTCGAATAATAAATTTAAAATATTTATCGAGCTTTTAATATATACTTTTTATAATATTATAGAATATTATTTAAAAGTAAATACTTTACTTTTATAAAAAAGTATAGAACCCCGGGCTCTAATTAACGCTAGAGATATTAACGAACTATATAGAGAAGATATTATAAAGAAGAGTATAAGATATATATATTCCTACTTTCTTATATATATTATCCTAGTTATTTATAACTTAACTTATTAATCTTAAAGTCTTGAATTATATTTATTATTATAATTACTACGAGATTAACGCCTACGCTCTAAAATCTACCGAAATCGATTTAGTAATATAAATACTTATTCGCCTTATAGTACTATATTAATATAAACGATTTATAAATAATTAGTAGTAGGCGATTCTAGTATTTAAATTTTATAAAGTATTAATTAAATAGTTCGAGGAACTAGATTAAATAGTAATTAAAATAGATATTAAATTTATAAAAAAGATAACTAAAGATAATATATTAGAAAACGATCTAGAAGATTTATATTAATATATAAATATAATATTTCTTAATTTTTTTTTATATTTAGTAGACTAATACTTTAATAAATATTCTAGTAAATTAAAATTAACTAGTATAACCTATATTCCCCGATATAGTTTTAATTAAAAGTTACTTTATTTTTAATATAATATTAATTAATTATTCCTACTACCTTAATATTTATTATTTCTCCGAAAGATTTAAACTAGTAGTTAGGTCGTATCGTAAAATCGCGAAGAGTAAAGAGATTATAATCTCTTATATAAACTATACCTAATATTTCGAAGAGTAGTAGAAGGTATTATTTATTATTTACACTTTTACTTATTAATACTATAAATATATAAAGGGATTTAAAGAGTAAAGAGAGATATTATATTAAAACTCTCCGTTTAATACCTTAATATAACGTCGATAGAACCTAGGTTAATTCTCTTAGAGAGGAGTATCAAGAATTAATAAATAATAGGCTTTGTATAATTAGATATATATAAATAAATAAAATTAATAAACTTAATTAATAGTTTAATAGACTTCTATATTTAGAATCTATAATTAAAAGTTTAAAAAAAGTTAAGTATAAAGCTCCTATTTATTAAGAAAATACGTAGTTTATATAAAAGAAAGAAACTACGTTATTTATTTATTTATTTACTTATTCCTACGTCAAATAAATAAACGGTTAAACACTGACTTATTTATTAATTTATATACTATATTAAGTAGTAAATAATCTTTTAGTTTATTGAATTTATTAAATTTATTAAAATTTAAAGAGAATTTTAATTGTAATATTACCCCTCCTTTTTAACCTTCTTTATTTTTAAGAATAATTTTATATCTTCTCGTTAAATAAAATAACGTATTAGTTTATAAGAATAAATTATCTTTAAAAATTTTATAATTATAATTACCTATACGCGCTACGCGATATATTAAATAAAATATCGATTATTGTCTTTATCGAAGAAATACGGGGAGTATATTAAAATTAAGAAAAAATATAAATCTTTAAAGTCCGTTATTAATTTTTTAGAAATTAATAAGACTTTAAAGTACTTAAAGCGTTAGGAAGAAAAGATTAAAATTATATAAAAAGCGGCGAATAAAATCGTTAATTAAAAGAATATAAAGTTAAAGAGATTTCGTTAATAAAAGAAATTCCTAAAGTAGTGTAAATCGAAAGATATTTAATTAAGGCCTTATGAATATAAAGGAGTTAAAGTATTTAAAAGAATTTAAGAAATTTAATTAAATAAAATATATAATAATTAAAGCTCCCTACTTTAATAATTTTATATCTTTAAAATCCTTTTCGCCGGGAACCTATAATTAGTTCTTTTATATTATAATCCCCGAAACTTCTTTAAAAGTTCTCGATATTTAACTAGGTTCGTTAATAATTCTTATATATCCTCCGATTCGTTATATCCCTTTTATTTAACGAGGTAGTTTTAATTTTTATAATTTAAAATCTTTTCTACCTTAAACTCCGTTTCTTTTTTAATTTAAAAATAAAAAATATTTTCCAAGAGTATTAAAAAGTTTACTAGCTTTAATAAAAAGATATAAAATATTAAATATATTTTAACGTCGGCTAGAAGATTTAATTTATAATTAATTAATCCTTTATTCTTCCTAATCGAAAATAGTCCGATTTTAATATAATTTAATTTCTTACTCGGTCTTTTACTCTTTATATTTTTTATTAAGAGATATATTTTATCCCCCTTCTTTAATTAAAGATTTTTTTTTTAATATTTATCGATTCTCGCTTTAATCTAAATATTTATTAATTTGATTTAGGCCTATATATTTTTATATAACGTCTTTATATTAATTATATAAATTAACGCCCTCTACGCGTTTAGTCTCTACCTAGGTTTAAGAAATATATTAATATATTTATTATAATTCGTAAAGAACGGGGTAAATTTCGTTATATTAAACTATATATTATTAAACGTTAATTAAATTATAGCTAAAAAACTTACTTAAGCGTTTTATTTCTTATTAATATAATATTATAAATACGTTTTTATTATTTAGTTCGTTCGTTCCGTCTAATTATTTATTTATAGGTAATACGTAGTTAATATTCGTAATTTTATTTTAATAAAATTAATTAGTATCTTCTAATAATTAGAGGTAAATTATTTATTCTTATTAAAAGTAATTAATTTAGGAATATTATAATCTCGGATTAACCGATCGAGTAGTATAAAGGTAATTTATTCTACTTTATAAATCTCTTTAATTAGTATTATTATTATATATTTATTAAATTTATTATAAATTATTATTATAGAATCGAAGGCTTTTAATATAATAAGGTCTTTCGATTTTAATAATTTAATAACGAAGTTTATAATAACGTCGTTCTATAATATCTCTAGTATTAAAGCGAATTAAATTTAACCGTATTTAGAATATCTTATAAACTTATTCTACTAGTATTCGATATATTCTTTAATATACTTTTCGACGTATAACCGTAGTCCTAATATATTATATTCTCTATAAATTAATTCTATAATTTTAGTAAATCTAGGGAATCCTTAAATTAAATTATTATAATAATCGCGGATAATTTCTTTAAGATATTCCTTAGGAAGATAAGTTTTCCTATTATATTCTAATAGTTTAGTTTATAGTTATTAACTTCTTAGTATTCCGGTTAAAGTATCGTTTTCATATTCCTTCTAGATACTATTAATAATCCTAGGAATAAAGATATATAACGTCGTTACTAGTTATCGTATTAGAACTAGCGATCTATCCTATTATTAAATAAGAACTAGTTATATTACTACGTTCTTATCCTCTATATAATCTTCTTATTTATTAAATATATCGGCGCGACCGTTATCTTTTCCTAGAGTATAAAAGATTTTAAATTTATATTATTTTAATAATTCTTACTATTTAATTTATCTCCGGTTTAATTATTTAATAGTAGTGAAATTAAGAAGGTTCTTATAGTTTATAAATATAATAAGATTTAAATAACTTTCTACGTAAACTCTCTATTATTTTAATACGGATATTATTATTAATAATTATTTATTATAAATATTATAGTTCTATTCTATTAATAATATCTTCCGTAAATAATAAGCGATAGGGTATTATTTATTATCTTTTTATTAAAAGATATAAGCTTTTATTATAAAGTTTAGAATATTAATTTTAATTCGAGCTAGTTTATTACTTCGAAAGGAATATAATACCGGCGGCTTTTTATAAACCTCTTTAAATATTTTAAAAGATTATTATTATTCTTTTCTTTATTAGAAAGTAATATTCTTCTTTATAATATTTATTAATAGTAAAACCTTCTTAAAGTAATCTTTAATAAATCTTTTATTAAAGTTTATAAATCCTAAGAAACTTTATACTATCTTAGTATTATATAATATAAATCATTTTTTATACTCCTAATTTTTTTAGGGCTTATATAAATACCTTTAATATTAATTATAAATTTAAGGAATTCGATTAATTCCTTAAAAAACTCGTATTTCTTTAGTTTAAAAAGAAGCCTAGTTAGTAATAAGTAGATTAATACGTTTTATATATATTAAATATATTCTTCCTTATTAATAAAGTAGATTAAGATATTATCGAGATATATAATTATTATTATATCTAGTAGGTATACTTATATAATATTATTAATTAATATTTAATAAGTTATTAGTACGTTAATAAGTCCGAAGGGTATTATTAAATAATTATAATAATTATATTTAGTTTTAAAGGTAGTTTTCTACTCCTCCCCTTTTTTTATTCGAATTAAATTATACGCGCCTCGAAGATCTATTTATATAAAGATTTTTATTATCGTAAACCGATTTTATAACTCGCCGATATTTAATAGAGGGTACTAATTCCTTATTATAATATTATTTAATTTTCGATAGTTTATATATAATCGTAAACTTCTATCCTTTTTTATTATAAAGAGAATTAAATAACCTATTAATAATTTAAATTCTCGAATAAATTCTTTTTTAAAATTCTTATCGATATACCCGCGAAGTACTCCGAGTTCTTTTTTTTATAAAGTATAAATAGATTTAAATATCGGTTATTTACCTAGTTCGAGTTCGATTTTATAATTCTATAATTAATATTTAAATAATATCTTTATAGTTATCTCTTTTTAAAAAAGGTACTTTTATTATTAATACTCTTTAGGGATATTAAGAGGTTCATCTTTATCTTTAGAAACTTTAATTTATTCGCTTTATTAAGCTCTTTAATTAATATATATCGAGTTAGATTCTTATATAAAATTATTTTTATTCGAAGATAAAGTATTATAGACTTCGACCGGGCTACGGTTTATTTTTTTTTAAATTATAATTATCCTTTATAAGTATATAAATATTATATTAACGATATCTTTAATACGCGGAAATATAAATACTTTTTTTTTTAATTGATTATTAAATTATATTTCTTTAATTAAAGTATTCTTAGAATAATATAATAAATAATTATTTTTATTATATCGAAGGTAATTTCCTTATAATAGTATTAAATAATAACTAGTAGCGGGAATATTTCTTTATCTACTTTTTTTATTAATAATTTTAACCCGTCGGTTAATTAAAGCTCGTATTTTCTTTTCCCTCTAAATTAATAAGTTAATTACTTAAACTATTATTCGAGATATAAAATTACTAGTCGCTCTTAAATCTATTATTATAACGACTTTATATCCGTTAACTTTTACTAGTATTCGTATATATATATCGTATTAAATTAAATATAAATATTATTTTAGGGTTAATATATTAATCTTCTTTTATTTCCTTTTAATATAAGGGACTAGTCTTTTCCCGACGAGGATAAAAATCCGTAATACTCCTTAAACTTAAAGTATCTTTTATATCCTTCGGTTAAATAATAGTATTATTCGTTTTAATTATAACTCTTTAGCCCGTTATAATTTATCTAGTTTCGTAATTATAATTATTAATCTTTATTATAATTTAAGAAGACTTGGTTTTCCTTTTTCTTAATTAAATACTACGAATAATTATCTCTAGCGTAATTATTCTATTAATTATAATTATATCCTAGTTTCGCGATATACTTTCGCTCTCTTAAGTTACTATAATAATATTTATAATATTCGTTTAAATATATTAACTAGTATATCTCCTTATATCGTAGGTAATACTTATTATATATATAATATATTTTAGAGGGTTATCTTTTTTCTTTTTTTTATCCCTCGGGTTTCTTTTTTAATATAATAAATTAAATTCTAAAATTGTCGAGGTAGTTTATTACCTAAATTTATTCTTTAGAATTTATTATATTTAATTTTTATTTTTATCCTTTCTCTAAATCCTCCTTTAAAGTTTTATTATTATTATTATTTAATTCTTCAAGTTTTTAAATTCTTTAGGCGATTTTTTCTTCGATACTCTCTTACTTCTTTAATAAATTATTAAATTAAGTATTATTTTATATTAGATTTTTAGGGGATTTGGTTACGTTATCCGGTATCTCCTTCTTAAATATTTTTAATTATTATCGATTTATTATATATTCGAACGATAATTCCTAGCGATATAGCCCGGTTTATTATAATTATAACATCGGTAAGTCCGGAAAAACAGTTCTGTAAAATCGTTATTTAATCGGTGCAAGATGCGTATTTTGCAGCCTTGGCAAGTCTTGGCGCCAAGATTTTTAAGTTAGAGTTAAGGTCTGCGCGGGAGCGCTAAACTTAATCCTAAAAGTAACTTTATAGCCCTATAGGGCAACGCTAGTAAAAATCTAATTAAAAATCCGGAATCTAGGCTAAAAATAGATTTAGTAAGATATTTAAATTCTTATATAGGGGCCCTAGTCTAGATACTCTTAAAAGTTAAAGTCAAAAAAAAAAGTTGCTAAATCGGTGTAATATCGCTACTTAATCGGTGTATAATATACTTAGAATACGGGACATAAATAGATACGCATTTCTAGTATTTTATATAATTTCGGTATAAAATGCGTAAAAATCGGGGTTTTTAGACTTGCCGATAAATAATTTATTATTTTCTTTCCTTTATATTATTATTTACTCTTTTTTTAAAATTCTTTTACGGGTCCCTTTTTAATAAAATCGAGTTTTATTAATATATAATTATACGGGTTAAGTTTCTTACGGCGGTAATAATTAATCGAATTATATTTATTACTATAAATTTTTAAATATCCTTATCCGATAATTCCTCCGTTATAATATTTCTTTATTATACGTTTATATAGTTTATCGTCGATCGCGATTATTTATTCTATAAGTATATCGAGGTCTTAGATATCGGTTTTTATCCGTATAAACTTATCCTTAATATTATCTTTTAATCCTTATCGATATATTATTATAAAAGCGGTATTATCCTAGTCCGTAAATATTATATAATATTAAAATTATACCGAGTAATCGGACGTAGATCTCCGTTATATTAAGTATTAAATAATACGGACTATTATATTACTTTTATTAGAAAGTCTAAATATATAATAAATTTTAATTTTAAACCGATAGAAGTTCTCTATTTAAAGTTTTATATCCGAGTTATTAACGTCGTTAGACCCTTTTATATATCGTTTTAAAAATAGTTTAACTTATTTCTACGCGTTACCTTTTATATAAATAATAATAAAAGTCGTTTATTTATTAATTAATATAATACTCTTATTAAATATAATAATTAAAATTAAATAAATTAATCGTTAAGCTTCTTATACTCTTTATAATATTAATTTAGGCGGGAGACCTTAATACGGTCCCCGTTTTTTATAATATTATATCTTTTAATATTATTTTAGGTATTTAAGACTAGGGCTCTTTATAATTTTAAAGTATTAATTTTAAAAATATTTAAAATATTAAAACTCTCCGTTTAATATCTTAATATAATATTAATAAGACCTAGATTAATTCTCTTAAAAAGGAGTATTAAGGATTAATAAATAATAGGCTTCGTATAATTAATTAGATATAATTAAATAAATTTAATAAATTTAATTAATAGTTTAATAAATTTCTATATTTAGAATCTATAATTAAAAGTTTTAAGAGAAGTTAAATACGAAGCTCCTATTTATTAAAAAAATATATAGTTTATATAGAAGAAAGAAACTACGTTATTTATTTATTTATTTATTTATTCCTACGTCGAGTAGATAAGTAGTTAAGCGCTTACCTATTTATTAATCTATATATTACGTCGAGTAGTAAATAATCTCTTAGTTTACTAAGTATATTAAGTCTATTAAAGTTTAGAGAGAACCTTGATTGTAATATATTAATTAACGATCTTATTCTCGATATATTAATTTATCTCGTAAGGTTTTAACTATATATTTTATTAAATATATTAGCGGATAATAACTAGTAACTAAATAGTATTGAGGTAAAAATACGAGAAATTTATTATAATCTATTTTTAAAAAAGCCTTAGTTAATTAATATTTCTCTAATTTTAAATATATACGTCGTACTCGTTAGAAGGTTCGAAGAGGAGTAGTAATAAAAAAAGATACTTTATTATTAATTAAAAATTATATATATTATTAATCCGTTACGCTTCTCTAATCGCCTAAATATATATTGTATAGAGGATTTAATATCGCTTAGTTAATTAAAAGTGTATATATTATCGATAAATCGGTGAATACCCCGTATTTGAAATATTATTTAATTGATAGTAACGAAACTCATCGAGGATAAACTAACTTCTATATAATATATAACCGAATTTCTTAAACGAGTAAGATAGATAACGTAGTTAAAGTCAATTTTTATACGATCGAGGTATTAATATTAATAGTATATATTATAGGAAATATAAACTCTATATTTATTTAAACGCCTTATTTTCTTTTAAGTATAATACGGTTATAATAATTAATTTAAAAAAGATATAACGGCTAGCCTCGGAATTAATTATATAATATTCAAAGTTATTATATATTATATCGAAGTTATAGAGAAATAAATAATAACTAGTATAGGAGTTAAATAAAATATCTAGTAAAGTAAATTATTTATAAAATAAAAGATAAAAGATTTAAATTAAAAGAGTATAAATTATTATAATAAACTAGTATTAATATTACTACTAAAATTATATAATATATAATCTCTAGAATAAAACTCTTTATCTATAAATCTTATCCGGTTAATAGATTTTTGATTATCGAATAATATAGATAATACTATTTATCCGAGTATTTTATTTATAAAAGTATAGAGTAGGCTCTAAGTGTTTTAAATATTTATAAACTAATTAAACCGACTTAAATAAAGTAATATTATATTTTAACTTTAAAATATTATAAGCGCTATAAGCGCCCCTTAGAATTAGGGTTTCTTATAAAAATCCCTAAATTTAGATATACACTATTAATTTATATCTCTAGTTATAGTTTTTATTATAGTTCTATTTATAACTATAACTCCTATTTATAGTCATGACGTATTCTATTTATAATTATAATTTTATTCTATTCATAGTCATAGCCCTATTCCATTTATAATTATGGTTTTATTTTATTTATAACCAAGTTCCCTATTTATAACCAAGGCTCTATCGCTATATTAGTAAATCCGGAAAAACAATTTTGTAAAATCGTTACTTAGTCGGTGTAAAATACGTATTTTACGTATTTCGTAGGTTATTAATAAGCGAAATATAACGTAATAGAATATAATTAAATTTATTTTATTTTAGTTATATTTAAATTAAATAAATAATAATATATTACTATATAAATAGTAATAAGGATAATCGAAATATTAAAAGCGCGCTTTTTTATCTCTAGGCTAGATCTAGGCCTAAATTTAAACAATATCTCTAACTTCTTTATAAATATTATAGGTATACTTAGTAATATATTCGTAAATTAATATTTCTTTTCTATTATTATTTTAAAAGTTTTTATTAGTAGCCTTTAATTCCCGGGGCCCCGTATCGATCGTAAATTTAAAAAGAGGTTAAGAAATATATAATTAAATACCGCGTTAAATAATAGTAGATATAATTAAAATATTAAGAGTATAGGCCTTTACTAGCGAGTTTAGGGATTAAATAAAATTTAGGTTAAATTTAAAGAATATCTAAACTAGATCTAGACCTAAATCTAGGTTAGATATAATACTCGGTTTTTTATTATCGTTCCTAAATATAATAGAGTAGAGGATTAGAATCGTAAACGATAATAACGTATTATAGTAAATATTATTATATAGAAAAGCGCGTAGAGGGGTAATAAGTTTTTTAGCTCCTATTTAAATTTAAATATCTAACGATTTAAAAATATAAAAACGCTTTATTAAAATAACTAAATAATATATCTATAACTATTTTAACCGCGCTTTTATTTAATATATATATTATTTTTTTAAATCGCCTTTATACTTTCTCTAGTATTATTACTAGCCGTAGTATTATTAATATTCTAAATATTATTATTATATCTAGGATTACTACCTCCGTTAGTATTTTTTATACCCTCCGCGTTCGCTATATTTATAATCTTGAATATATTTACTCTAAAATCCGCCTTCGATTTCCGCTTCCCCTCTACGTACTCTTTAATTCCGATATTAGTATATAATATATATTAAAACATTTCCTCTAACTAGGTTATTTAATACGCTTTTTTCGGTATTTATTTATATAACCCGATAGAGTAGAGGGGCTTATAGAATAATTATAATTATATATATAAAATTTAAACCTACGCCTATCTACCGCGTAAATTTAATTAGAAAATTAAATATACTATTCTCTACTAGCTTACGATCATAATTAGTCTTTTATATTAATATATATATAATTACGACCCTCGCCTTATCGGTCCCGAAGAATATTTATATTTTAAATTTAAACTCCTCTCGGATATACTATAATAAAGAAAAGTTAGTATTAAATATTATATTTAGAAAAGAGAATATTATATTTAATATATTAGAAGAAGCGAGTTTAGGTTTTTCTATATTAGAGATTTTAAAAAAAAAAAGGATTTACCCGTTTTATTATTAAAATTATCTCGGTGAATAAAAATATAATTAATATACTTACCCCTTTATATTTTTTAAAAATAAAGGTAATAACTTTAAATTTAGGGGATATTTTTTTAAATATTATATAATTCTTATTTAGGATATAATCTTTTTATATCCGATTATTATCTTTATTTATATTAGAGGCCGCGGTCGTATTATTAATTTATTTTTTATTAAGAGTTTTAAAGAAGATAACGAGGGTAGGTAAAAATCTATATAATCGGAGAACCCGTAGTATAATAAATACTATATTAGAATAAACTAAAATTTAATATTAAAGACGTTAATATAGGAAAGAAGTATTATAGTCTTAATATTCCTCTAGTAATCTTACCGCTATTAGAGTCTTTCTAGTATAATAGTTTTTTAATTAATAATAATAGATCTAAATCGCGGCTAGAGTCCTAGTAAATAAATAATTATAAAATCTTTTTAATAAAGCTTTTTAAATATTATAAGATATATCTAATTTAATTACTCTTTTTATATCGTAGTATCGACGTATAAAAGAGTATATTAGCGAGGATATTTATTACTTTAATAAATCTCTCCTATACCCTAGTTTTTTTATATATCGGGTAATAGTACTCGTAGACTTTTCTAGGTTAATAAGTCCGAAGCGTTAATAACCGAATTAGTAATTATTCTAATAAATATTTTCTATAGTAATCCGAGGGGCTATAATATCCTTTTAGTTTTAATTAATAATCGTTCTAAATATAATTATAAAATAGAAGTTATATTTAAAGCGAGTCTTCTTTATTTTTTAAAAAGAATAATATAGACTTTTATTTAAGTTTTTTACCCTATTATATTCGCCTATAATTACGAAGTCGTATTAGAAATAATAAATTACTTTCTTTATAATCTCTTTTTTCGTTTACTTTATATAGGGATATTTATATTCTTTATTAAAAACCTTATTAAAGACTAACTATATCTATCGTATAATAATTATATATAACGATATATTTACTACGCTCGGGGAATTATACTATATAGGGTTAATATTTTTTTATTTTTAAATTATATTACTTTAAGATCCTTTTTATTATATATCGTCGCTAAACTCTTCGGCGCCCTTTTATCTATAGTATAACCGTATTTTTATTATTATATTAATAACTACGAGTTATACCTTTAGGTCTTTAAGATTAATTACCGATTTTAATTTATTAACCTAAATACCGAGATCGGGCGGCGGGATAAGAAATAGTTTAGATTTATTAATTAATATAATATAAATAGCCTCTAAACTCGGTAAATATGAATATTTATAAAATTATCGATTCGTAGAATATTTAGAGTCTATAGGAGTGTTTTTATAATAGTATTAAAACTTTATTAATTATTCCTTCTATTTATATTAAATCTCTACTTATTTCCGGTATAAATAACGATGAAATACGATAGCGCCTATAACTTTATAAATCTTTATATAATTAGAATTAATTAAAGAGCTTAATAGATAAAATTATAAACTTTATATTTTCTATATTTATTTATATAATCTAGAAGAATATTATAGTATCCTAAAACTTTTTCGTTATTTAGTATAATTATAAATATATAAAACTACTACTAGTAATAATTTAACTTTAATATTCTAGGAATTATTATTATATTATAACCGCGAGAATTATTAAGGTAGGCGATTTTCGCGAATATATTAACGCGTTCCTATATATTATCGTAAATATATTCGTATAAATAATTATTATTAAGTTTTTTAAAGTTAGGAAAGTAATTAATAAATATAATATTACTAAAGAAGATATCGACTAATTATTATTTATATATTATAATTAACTTTATTTTCTTTTTTCTAACCCCGTTATTAACTTTATTTTCTTTTTTCTAACCCCGTTATTATCTTTATTATTATTAATAACTAGTTCGGAGGATTCTTTAAATATAAATTTATTCTTTTAAATTAATTACTCGGAGGACTCCTTTAAAGGCTCGGGGGATTCATAAGATTTTTTAAATAAAAACTTCTTCGGAGGTTATTTTTATAGTAATAATAATAAATCGTTTTTATTATTACTAAAGTCTAAAAACTTCGTCCGGCTCTTTAATCTTCTTATTATTAATAAACGGATTAGGTCTTAATAAAAAGTACTAGGAGAAAACCGATATTTTAAAACTATAAAGAAAAAAGATTAATCTCGAAGTTAAAAAAACGGGAAATAGTAAATAAATATAAATATATTTTCGGTATTAATTTCTATAATAGCTCCTTTTTTTCGAGCTCCTTCGGGCGCGATAATAGGTTTTTATTTATAATATATTAAATACCTAAAAAAGAAAAAAACGGAGGAGGAAAGAAATAGATTTAAGGTCCTAATAAAAGTAAATTAATTTTTTAAATTAAATTCATATTAAAGAATAAGGGATATAGTTAATTAAAGTTATTATTTATAATAAATTTATTTTTTATTAAGTTTATACCCCGGTCCTAGAAATATTAAATATTATTCTATAAGTCCTTATCTTCTAAAATATTTATATAATATACGTCCTCCTCCGTTATATAAAAGAGATAATCGAGTATTTAATTCGTTATAAAATAACGAGTTATTTAATATCCCTAGAATAGCGCGAATTATAAATAAACTATATTAAATTTTTCGTCTAGTAGATACGCGGAGATCATTAAAAACCGGATTTTATATATAAAATTCCGTGATATAAGTTAGTTTAATATATAGTCGATTTTAAAGATTTAGAAAGGCCGAAAAGAGGAAAAATTATAAACGGTATTAATTTTTTATCTAAAAAGAGTATCGTTCGAGCTAGTTACTACTATTATTTAATTTTATAAATTAAAAAGTAGTACGTTATTAAAATTATCTTTAATTTTAATTATTTAACTAGAGTCTCTTTAGTATATAATAATATCGATATATATTTATTCGCCGAAGCCTAGATAGCCTTAGACCTCGATTTACTTTTTAAAATTAAATATTAAATATTTACTTTATTAGGTTCTTTCTAGTCTAAGCGCGTCTCTATAATTCTATTAATATTTAAATATATCTCTTAAATAACGATATTTATTAATAAACTTTTTGGCTCGTAGTAGTATATCGCTAATATTCGTATAATAAATTAATATAGGTATTCTTCTAATATCCCGGATAATCTAGTTAATCTTAAGTAGTTCTTTATTATATTTAAATAATACGCGCCGGGGCCGTAGCGCGATAGTAGTAATAAATAAATAAATTTAATAATGATTATAAAATAAAGAGGGTATAATAATTCGCGTAATTTAAATAACTAGTTATAGTAAAATATTATAAATTTAATAATAAATTAAATTAGATCTAGCTTAATATACCGTAAATATCGGGCGATATTTAAATAAAATTATTAAAAAAATAAGACGATAGGTAAAGAGGTTTTTAGGTTACTATATATAAATATATTTAAAAAAATCGTCTTTAAAAGGACGGCTAATACTTAATATTTAAACCTATATATTAACCGCCTATACTATTATAATTTTATATAATATAGTTATTAAACCCTTCTAGAAATAGCCTCGAGTACGGTTTATAATATAATTAATATTATAATTAATGGATTTCTAGGTCTTATATAACGGGCTTAAATAAAAATAAATATTGAAAAATAATAAAGAAGAGTATTTATATATATAATATATTAATATTAAACTAGTCTTTTAGCGCTTTAAATCAAATCTAAATCTTACCTAAATTTTCCCTAAATTTTTTTTAAATTTAGGCTAGATCTAGGCTAGATTCTTTATATATTATTAAATAAAGATAGTTTTTTATAGATTAGAAATAAATTATATAAAACTTTCGATATTATTTTCGTGTTCTCGATAATTAAAACTATATCCGATAATAGTAAATTATCCTTCGTCCGCGGCCCTAATTATAATAAAGTACCGGAGACGGTAATAATTAAAGCGGAAGACCTAATTAATCTTTCGGCTTCTAACGAAAATATTAAAGAAACGAAATATTCGGAGGAGGATATAATTTTACTCGATAATAATTATAACGATTTATTTAATTTTAAAGAATTATTAAAGAATATTTAATTAGTATTAAATTTAATTAATTTATTCTTATTAAACTCTATAGAGGACTCGGCCTATATTCGTTATTTTATTAATAATAATAGTAGTAAAAAGTTAGATAAAATTACTAAAATAATTAAAACGATAGTAATATTAATTATTAAAAATATCCGTATACCCTCCCTAGAAATTAATAATTCTTCGGAGTAGTATTCGTTATCGCCTAATAAACTAGTCTCGGCGTCGATATCTTTCTCGTCTAATAATTAGGATAAAATTATAATTATTAATATATAGAAGGAGGTTATATTTAACGCCGAGGTAAATAATATAAATTTATTACTTTAGAGATAGAATATAAATAAAGTACTAAAAGTAATAAAGGCGTTAAATTATTTACTACTTTTAATAAATATTATTAAAAAAGCGGGAATAGTCTTTAAGACTTTAAAAAAAACTACCGATATATTAATCCTATTAAACTATATTACTCTAGGGAGAAGTACGGAGTTCTTCGATTTTAAGAAATATTACTAAGTTATAAAAATTAACCGGCGAGAAGTTAGAGTAAAGAATTTATAATTCCTTAATTTTTTTAAATATAAAATACGCTTTACTTTTAATAGTAATAAATATAATATCTATTATACCGTCCGTATTTTAGGTCTCCTCTCCGATACTATTATAATAAAATTCTTAAAGAAAGTTCGAGGTAGTATAGTATTTAATACGAAGTTATTAAATACTAAGAGTATTATTAGTAATATAACTAGGCTCGTTATATTCCTTTATAAATATATAATTATAGTTTATAAAGAGTACGCCTAATAATATCCGATTTCCTTTTAACGGTCTCGTAGCCCGAATCGAAATTATATTAACTCCGATTTAACCTATCTCGATTAATTAACGAAAGATTATTAACGATAGAACTAGGTATTATTTTAAAGTATATAATTTTCCTTATATTATTATACTAGTAATATTAAATAAAGAACTAGCGGTCTTTTAAATAATTAAATTTAATACGGTCGAGAGTATAAATATAAATAATAATAATATTTTAGGTTTACGCTTTTTTTCCGTTTATACTACTAAATAAACTTCTACGTTATTTAATTATACCGGTCGATATAAAAGCTATATCGTTATATTTATACTAGATTTATATATTTAGTCTCTAGAGACCCTTCTCGATAATAATAATAATTAACTCGCGGTTATTAATTATCGGTAAAATATTCCGTTTATTTTAAAATAACTAAGAGAGTAAACCCTCTCCTACGCTTTTATAATTTAGAGCGGCGATATAATTTAAAGTTTAGGCGGGAGCTACGCTAGCGATAACTCCTAAAGTAACGAGGATAATAATAATTAAAAAAAGAGTATAAATAGGGGCGAGGATAATAATAAATAAAATAAAAGTAAAGATAATAGCGACGATAGTAATACTCGCTCGGTTAATAAAGAGTCGTTATTTATATCGCCTATAATCGTGGCTTATAAGGGCCGGACGGCTTTAATTAATAATAATCTCTAGTTATCTACTCCGATACCTATAATATAGATATTAATTATAGATTTTTTCGGTATTAACCGCGGGGGGGAAAGTAAAAGAGTTAAAAATAAAAATATATATTATAGACTCGTAGAGAGGCTTAATAAAAATATTATTAATTTTAATATAAATAAAACTAAAGTATAAAGAGCCTAAAGAGTTTAAAAGTTTTATTAATAATAAAGTCGTTATTATTACCTACCCGCTTGAATTTATAAATAATATCTTATTATTAATAACTACCCTATTCGAATATTAAAAATATTATATATTAATTATTTAGTAGAGGAGCTCGAAAGATAGATTTTATATTAATACCGCCTTAAATATTATTCTCCCTATTATTATTTTCCTCTTTATTATCTTTAGAATTAAAGATCTCTAGTACCTTTTATTTTTAATTAATAATATAATCTATATATTTATATCCTTAAATTAAGGGTAGTATATTCTTTAGCGATTAAAAAAACGGTATTTCTTTCTTTTTTATAAAAGTTATAAATATACTAAATAATATTTTCGTAGATTAATATTTCTTTTTTATTATTATTTTAAAGGTCTTCGCTAGTAACCTTTAATTTCCGGGGTCTTATATCGATCGTAAATTTAAAAAGAGGCTAAAGAATATATAGTTAAATACTATATTAAATAATAGTAGATATAATTAAAATATTAAAAATATAGACCTTTAATAACGAGTTTAAGGATTAAATAAAATCTAGGTCAAATTTAAAGAGTATTTAAAAAATATTTAAACTAGATCTAGATCTAGATCTAGGTTAGATATAATACTCGGTTTTTTATTATCGTTCCTAAATATAATAGAGTGGAGGATTAGAATCGTAAGCGATAATAACGTATTATAGTAAGTATTATTATATAGAAAATAAGTATTATTATATAGAAAAGTATATAGAGAGGTAATAGATTTCCTAGCTCTTATTTAAACCTAAATATCTAATAACTTAGAAATATAGGAAGGTTTAACTTAATTAACGACAGTTTATTTTTATATTTATTTACTTTAACCGCTTTTCCTCCTAATATATATAATACCCTTTTAAATAGTATTTTCTATATTAATAATAAATACCGCGGTATTATTAATATTCCTAGTATTATTACTCTTTTTAATATTATTACCTCCGTCGGCGCCTCCTACGTCTTTTATATTCGCCGTACCGATAGTCTTAAACGCGTCCTCTTTAAAATTTATCTTCGATTTATACTTTACGTCTATATACTCCTCGATTTCGGTATTAATATTTAATATATAGTAAAATACTTCCTCTTTTTACTTTATCCGATATATTCTTTTTAGTATTTATTTATATATCCCGATAGAGTAGAGGGGTTTATATAAAATAACTATAATTATATAAATTAAATTTAAGCCTACGCTTATCTAATATATAAATCTAATTAAAATATTAGGTTTATTCTTCTCTAGTAATATACTATTATTATTAATCTTATATATAAATATATATTTAGTCGCGTCCCTCTTCTTATCGGCCCTAAAGAATATTCGTATTTTAAATTTAATCTCCTCTCGGACGTATTATAATAAAAGAATATTAATATAAAAAGGTTAATTAAAAAAAAGAAGGCTAAGTTTAATAAATTAGAAAAAACGAGTTTAGACTTTTTTATATCGGAGATTTTAAAGAAAAGAAGGATTTACCCGTTTTATTATTAAAACTATCTCGGTAAATAAAGATATAATTAATATATTTGCCCCTTTATATTTTTTAAAAAGGGAGGCGATAATTTTAAATTTAAAGAATATTTTCTTAAATATTATATAGTCCCTACCTAGGATATAGTTTTCTAATATCCGATTATTATTTTTATTTATATACCGGTTCTCGATCTCTTTATTAATCTACTTTTAATTATATATAGTTAAAGAGACGGAGAGATAGGGTAAATAATTATATAAACGGAGGAGTCGTACTACTATAAATACCTAGTTAACGTTAATATTAGTCGGGTAATCGGGACGATTTTATATAAATATAATATTATATTAATTATCGTTTTAATAAATTTATCGTTTTATAAACTTCTCTATTATTAAAGCCTTCTAACGGGCGACGAGGGTTATATAATATACTTTATAATTATAAAGAAAACTAGTCCTAAAGATACTTTAATAGAGTTTTTTAAACTCGATAAAATTATAATTTTTCTAATTATTCTTCTTATACCGCCGTATTAGGAATTTAGGAAGTAAGTTCCCGAATATATTTATTATATTATTGAATTCTTATAGTCGATTACTTAAATCTTAATATTCAATAATAATATTAATAAGAATCTTTAGGCCGGCTAGTCTAAAGGGGTAATATTTATATTTAAGATTATTCTAGGAAATATTATATATAATATCTATTAAGGTTATAATATCTAGTAGATCGGAGTTAATAATCGTTCTAGATATAACTATAAACTAGAAGCGATATTTAAGGCGAGTTTTTTTTATTATTTAAAAAAGATTTTATAAATCTTTACCTAAATTCCTTACCCTATTATATTTATTTATAATCGCGAACTTATGTTAAAAACGGTAAATAATTTCCTCTTTAATTACTTTTTTTCTATTCTTTATAAAGAAGTATTTATATACTTTATTAAAGATTTTACTAGCGGTTAACTATAATTATTATAAAATAAATATAAATATAAAAATATTTACTTCGCTCGGGAGATTATATTACGCGGTATTAATAAATTTAATACTTTTTAATAATTTTACGTCGGAGTCGTTCGGGTTATATATCGTTTATAATTCTTTATTTATTTATACGTTTATTTAATAACTAGAGTCGGCGCTATAATAAATAATTAAAAACCGTACCTTTAAGGCCTCGAAGTCGATTATTAATAATATTTTAATACTCTAGGTACTAAGATTAACCGGCGGGATAAAGAATAATATAAATTTATTAACTAACTTAATATAAAAAACTTCCGAGTCTAATTAATATAAATACTCGTAGAATTATTAATTCGTAGGATATTTAGAGCCCGTAGGAGTATTTTCGTAATAATATTAAGATTTTACTAGTTACTCCTTCTACTCTCGTTAAATCTCTATTTATTTTTAATATAATTAAAAATAGAATCCCGCGGAACCTATAACTTTAAAGGTCTATAAATAAATAAAGTTAATTACGAAATTTAAAAAATATATTAAGAGGTTTTATTTTACCTAAACTTATTTTATCTCCGATAATAATATTAAATTATCCGAAGTCGCTTTTATAGAATAATATAATTATAAATATATAGAGCTACTACTAGTAATAGATTAACTATAGTATTTTAGGAATCGCTATTTTATTATTACCGCGAGAATTATTAAAGTAGGCGATTTTCGCGAATATAATAATATATTCTTATATCTTATCGTAAATATATTTATATAAATAATTATTACTAATTTTTTTAAAGCTAAGAGAAAGGTAATTAATAAATATAATACTATTAAAGGAGATATTAATTAATTATTATATTATAATTAACTCTACCTTCTCTTCTCTATCCGTATTATTATTTTTATTAATATTAATAGTTAATTCCGAGGATTCTTTAATTAAGAATTTATTTTTTTGATATAATTACTCGGAGGACTCCTCTAAAGACTTAGGGTTTTAATAAAACTTTTCGGTTAATAATTTCTTTAAAATCTATTTCGGCGGTAATAATAATAAATAATCTTTATTATTACTAAGGCCTAAAAACTTCGTTAGGCGCTTTTATTTTTTTATTATTAATAAAGAAATTAGATCCTCGTTAGAGGTACTAGGAGAACGGGTATATTTCGAAATTATAAAGAAAAGAGGTTAATCTTAAAATAAAGAAAATAAGAATTAATAAATAAATATAAATATACTTTTAGTATTAATTTTTATAATAGCTCGTCTTTTTCAGGCTCCCTCTAACGCGATAATAGATTTTTATTTATAATATATTAAATATCTAGAAGAGGGTAGAATAAAGGAGGAAAGAGATAGATTTAAGATTCTAATAAAAATAAATCTATTTTTTAAATTAAATTAAATAGTAGAGGATAAGGGATATAGTTAATTAAAATTATTATTTATAATAACCTCGATTTTCATCGAGTTTATACCTTTATCTAGGAAATACTAAATAGTATTTTATAAATTATTATTTTCTAAAATACTAGTATAATACCCCTTTATAATATAATATATAAAGTAATCGAAACTCGGGTCTACTATTAAATCGCGAGATATTAAATAATCCTAGAGTAATAAGAATCGTAAATAAACTATATTAAATTCTTTAGATAATAGATATAAAGAGATTTTAAAAAACCGGGTCTTATATATAAACTTCTTTAATATATATTAATTTAATATATAGTCAATCTCGAAGCCTTTAAGCGAGCGAAGTAGAAGAGGATTAAAAATAATTCTCGATTCTTATTTAATACGAAGATTACTCGAACTAGTTACTACTATCGTTTAACTTTAGAAATCTAGAGGCGGTATATTATTAAATTTATATTTAATTTTTAATAACTTATTAAAGCTTCCCTAATAAATAATAATACCGATATATATCTTTTCGCCGAAATCTATATAGTCTTAAACTTAGATTTGGTCGTTAAATTTAATTATTAAATATTAACTTTACTAGACTCTTTTATCTTTAAACGCGATTTTAAGGTTCGGTTAATTTTTAAATATATTATTTATAAAGTAATACTACTCTACGAGCTTTTTAGTTTATTAAAATACGATAATAATAATATAATAATAAATCGGTATATATACCTCTTTTATATACGTAAGAGTCTAGTTATTTTTAAATAATTTTCCGTTATAGTTAAATAATAAAAGAGGTTATTATAATATTATAATAATAATAAATAAATAGATTTAATAATAATTATATAGTTAGAAGGGTATAATAATATATATAATAATTATAATCGCTAATTCTAGTAAAGTATAATAGATTATATAATAAATATATCTAGATCTAGGCCTAGATCTAGTTAAAACCTATAAATTAAAAACTTAGGCGCTAGTTTTTACGGGTATACTTCCCGAGATTTCGTCTCTTAATATAAAATTATATGGATATTAAATTATCCGAGATTTACCCGGTATATTTAAGACTCTATTTTAAGAAATAATATTTATATATTATTTAATAAAAGAGAAGTAAAAAAGTATTAAAAAAGATCGATATTAAATAATATAATATCTATATAATAAAACCTTTAATCTAGTCGAGTTTTAAGAAATTTATATACTTTCGTATTATTAAATCTACGAATATTATTTTTAATAAGTTAAATTCCGTGAAAATTATATTAAAATAAATATTTCGAATATTAATATCTTATACCGTTTATAATTTTATACTAAAATTAATAATTTACTTAACTACTATTTTTAATATTAGTTATATATATTTTCCTAGCCCTTTCTACCCGTAGAACGAATATTATTTATATTAAAACTATTAAAATTATATATAAATCTATTATAGTAGAATCTTTCGGTATTATTTATTTAAGTTAAATAGTTTTATTATAATATATATCGAGTCTATAACCCGAATATTATCGCTAGCGTAATTATCTTAATTAAATAGGAGTTAGTATTATAAACCTACGGGGTAAGAGATATTAATATTTATAAAATATAAATTTTAATATTAATTTCTTATTTAGATAATCTAGGGTTAGGGTTTATTTAAATCTAATCTAGATTTAATTTAAATCGTTAAAGTTTATTTAAATCTAGTTTAGATTTAAACTAGATTTAAATTAAATTTAAATAAATCTTAATAATTTAGCCTAAACGCGTCCGAGTTTAAAATAATAATAATATTTATAGATTTATAAAACTATATTCTTAATAGATATTCTTTTCTTAAGCTTTCTACTTCTAATATTAAATAACGCGAAATACGTAATAAAACGATTATAGTACGACTAATATAACTTTTTTTAAATAAAGAATTACTCGGGCCTATTACGATACTTAAATATATATAAAGAGCCTTAATTTAAATATAGGAAACTAGTAAATATTTTTAATCTTATTAAGAATTAGACGGGCTTTATATTTATTTAATACGAAATTTCTTAATTCTAGGAACTACCCGCGCCTAGTAATAATAAGTTAGATACGGATTAATTAATAGAATTCTATATTATTTATTATAATATAGATAAACCGCCTCTTAAATATCTAAGGATTAATAAAGATAATAATAAGAATATTATTACCTAGGAGTTTATATAAATATATTAATAATTTATCTAGGCCCTCGTCTACTTCGATAGATATATTAGAACCGGCTATAGTATTTTCCTCCGCGATTATATTATTTATCTTTTCTAAAAGCCTTTTATCTATATTTAATTCTCTTTATATAAAATCTTTTACCGATTTTATAGAGCGAGACGCCGGCGTTATTATAGTAATATATATAAAACTAGATCGCGCGTAATATTAAAAACGTCGACGAAATATTTTATAATTAATGGTAGTAAAAGATATATACTACCCGTTCGGTAATAAAGTTAGTTAGACTATTATTTACTTATTTTCCGAATATTATATAATTAAAACGAGTATTAATATATACTTTAAATTTATAGAAATTAAGGTAAATTAGAAAGAGGAGGTAATTTTCCGTAATATAAAATAATATCGGTAACTAGTAGAATATGATATTTAGTAGGGTATATATAATAATAGTTAAATAATTAATAATCTCCGCGTACCTAACGAGATGAATTATTTTAATAATTTATATTTCAAATTATATTATTATAATATTATTAAAGTTATCCGTTTTTTCCTCGGCTATAAACCGTTTAAAGATAATCTAGTATATATATTTATAAAGATCACGAATAATAGTAATAATAAAGTAATTAATAAAATATATATTAATATTTAATAGTAGGAAATATAGTTATAAATTTTTATTAGAGGTATTATTATCCCTTTTATATTATCGTCCGACGAGATAATAATAATTTAATATTATAGCGATCTTTCCCTCTAGTTAATATATATAATTATCGGGAACTTTAATTATATAATATATAAAGTCTAGAAGCGACCTAGTTTAATTCTCTTAAATTTAATCCTTCGTATTAAGAACGGAAAGAAATTCGGTAATTATATATAATTAAATTCTATTATCTCGCGCTAGGGCGTATACTCTAGTGTATATATAATTATTATTATTTATTCTAATAATATACTAAAGTAATTAAAGTAATTCAAGACCTAGTAATATAAAGAATTAATATTATATACACGGATAATTAACCCCGAAGATATTATCTAATAATTATATCGTTTATAGCCGATTATCTAGAGTAAGTTTTAATAATAAAGGTAAAATAAAATCGTTAATATTTAATATATTTAATCCCGCCTAATAAATAAGGGGAGTTAATTAAAACGTAGGAGTTATAAAACTACGAATATATATATCGAAGGATAAAGATATAGAGGAGAGATCCCGATTTTATTAAAAATTTAATAATTATTTATAATATTAAGAATTTCGCCTAGCGTTATTATTTAGTTAATATTTATATTATCTTTATTATAAATATATTATACTAGCTTCTAAAAAGAATTATTATAAAATTAATTAATTAGATTCGGGATTTAATTAAAGACTACGTAGTTTTTATAATTATTAAATAGATAAAAAAAGAGGTAACTAGGCCGAAGAAATCTTTAAAATAATTAATAATAAAAATTAAATTAAATTATCGTTTTCGCTAGGTACTAGGTTTCGTAAAGTTAAAATTATTTAAAAACTTTAATAAAATAAAGTAATAAAGTAGTAATAAATAAAAAGTAATATTATAATAATTAATAATCGTCGTTACCTCTTTATTAAGCGCGTACCGGTTACCCTATATTACGCGCGGGTTATATTTAACTTTATTATATTTACTTAATATACATCTTATAACGGCGATACTTTATAATATATATACTACGCGCTCTACTATATTTATAAATTAAAGGTAGTTTTCCGTAAATACCGGCCGAGTAATAATTCGGACCTAGATTTAAAAGACTTTACTAATCGGTTTTTTAATATATTAAAATTATACGCGATAACGTATTACGTTAAATATATTCGAAGATATAAAAGTACCTAGAACTTCGATATTTATTATATAGAGGCGGTTTATAGGTTTTATTTTAAAGAACTCTTTTTATAAATAAATAAAACTAATAAATTCGAGACGTAATTACTACGGTATAATATTATATACTATAATATAAGGGTTATATAGGAAGTTATAATAATATTTTCCGTTAAACCTACTATTATTCTTAATAGTAAAATAGAATAATAGAATACCCGGTTATATTAAGAGAAATTAGATTTGAATAAATATATACCTATTCTTAATAAGGATATACCGTTATATTACGGTATATAAGTACTAGATATTAATTACTATTATTTAATAATTACGATAGCGAGGGCTTTTTACTTTAATACTAAAGATCTTATTAATACTATAACGGTATTCGTATAGGAGAGCCGTAAAAAATAGGATAAAAATCCGAGCTCTATTAAAGATTAGCGGAGATAAAAAACGGATCCTAATTAAACGGGAGATATATATATTTCTATATATCGATTATTAATATATTAAATTTATAATAGTAAGGAGAGCCGGAACTTAGGGCGGTTTATAAAGAAATTAATTTATTATATTTCTAATTTTTATTCTACCGGTAAACCTTATAATAATTATATCTAGATTAATAACGAAGCGACTCGTTTATAAAGTTAAGGCGAGACCGAGTAGGAGGTTCTTTATATAATAATCGGCCGGCTTAAATTAATTATTAATATTTATAACTACGAGCGACTAAACGATAAGGGTAAATATAGGGTATATATTATCGCGTTAATTACTTTATATTAACTAAAGAATAACGGGAGAGTCGACGATATATATAGGATATTCGAAGTAGAGTATATTTTAACTAGTAGAACGAAAAGACCCCGAGAACTATATAGTTATCGCTTCTTCGAAATATATAATATTATCTAGAGTACGTATATAGTACCTATTAAACGGGAAGGATATTATTATATAAATAATTTTATCGACTAGGATTAATATAATACTATTTATAATTTTAACTTTATAACGAAAGGTATTAAGGTAGTAGATTAATTTATAAAATAAATATATTAATTATATATTTATAAAAAATCATTATTTATAATAATATATTTATTATACCGTCTAATAATACGTATACCCCGGGCTCTTACTTAATAGTAATACTATAACTATATAGCGGTTAATAATAATAACGAGAGTAACGGATATAGTATAGAGATAGATTATAATTAAGATATAAACTCCATCGATAATAATTAATAGGAAGAGAATTAGAAGTTCTAAACTAAATAAGAGATTTATTAAATAAAAGTTCTTATAATATTACTTTTATAGAATTAAATAAGAAAAGAAGTAGATTTCTAAATTAACTCTTATTATCTAGCGCTCTTTTAGTATATATTTCGTTAGTAGAAATAAAAATATTTAGTTTATAAATAAAGATATTATAACTTATCTTTTATAAAATTTATCTCGATTTATTATCTACTAAACTCGTTTTAATAGACGGTTATTATTTCTAATTATATTTATAATATCTTTATACTCTTATAATTTATAGTATTATATAACCCGAATTCGGTATTCAAATTAATCTTAGTTTAAATCTAGATTAAATTTAGTTTAAATTTAATCTAGATCTAGGCTAAAGCTAATCCGACGCGTATTTATTTATTATTATTATATATATAGTTCTACCCTCTTTCTTATATATTAAAATAAACCTATTCTATATCTCGACTAGTTAATATACTCTATATTACCGAATAATATCTAAGTCTATATATATACGACCTAATAATATATTAAACGGTAAAATTAAATTAAATTATACCTCCTATATATTATAACACGGCCTTAATTAATTAAAGAATTTATAATAATAACTCCTTCGATAAGACTAAAGACTAACTCTAATAATAAACTATATTAATATTTCTAGAGTAAATCTCGGTTATAAATAATTTACCTATTCCGATATACGAGTAATAATATATATTAAGAACGCGTTAATTATAAATCCTTCTAGTATATATTAACTAATATTAATTATTAATAAAGACGAAGAAAGTATATACGGAGATAAAGAGGTCGATATCGAGGCCGATAATAATAGTATTAAATTTCCTACCCCGAAGCGACGGAAAATAAATAATATATCTTAATTAAGCGGATTAAGTAGGGCCACGTTATATATATATATATATATTTCATATAGGAGTTAGTAATATAACTAACTTTTCTATAATCTTTATCGTTTATCGGCCGTCGTATATCCTCGTCCTCGTCCTACTCTAACTCTTATATATATAGACTAGGAGATACGAGGTCTTTTAGTAACACGTTATATAAATCTTTAACGAAACGCTACCGTAATTATAACGCGTTATAATTAAGAAATAAATCGTTACTATTATAGGCGGGCGTAGGATATTATATTAAATCGGGGTTATATATTTAAAACTATAAAGTCGTTCTTTAATATATAAAATAAATAATATTAATAACCCTCGTTATAGGATATAAAGACTCGGGATATAACCTATAAATAAATTTTAATAAAAAAAGCGAAGTTAATACTTTAATCTAAAAACTCTAACGGAATATTATTAATAAATATAATAAGGCCCTCGGGCTAAAGAATAAAATAGTAAAGAAAACTCTAAATTTAACGGAGGCCCGAGAAATATTAATCTACCGTATTTGAACTAAAGATATATTAATCGAAATTAATTATTTAATTATATCGGTAATTACCGCGCTTTAATAATAATAAGAGTTCGATTAGTTATAATAATATACTATACTTTTTCTATAATAGAACGAAGTATTAAAGAGATAATTACTACTAAAATAAAGAATAGAAGATAAATATATAATTATAATAACGATATAAGTCTTAATATTTTTTTATTAAGATTTAATATTAATTATCGATAAACTTAAACTATTTTACTACTTTTTTAAAAATCTAGTAATAAAAACTATAATTTTATTATTCTTTTAATCGGACCTAGGTTAATTAAGAACTCGTAATAATACTAAATATATATTTAGGCCCTTAACGGGAATTATAATAATTATAGTCTACGTTATAATTTACTATACTATTAAAGAATATAAAATCAGGAAATAAATACGGATTAAATTCGAAGGCGAATATATTAAAAATAAATTAAACTCGACCCTTTCCTTTATATCTCTTAATATTAATAGGAAGTAATATAAAGTTATAGACTTAAATAAAGAAGACGTAGGAGGAATAAATATTTATACGATAGGGTATAATAGTAGAGGCCCTATCGGGTAGGATTAATTAAGAAATAAAAAGGGAAGAGATACCGGTAGATAATATAAACGATTTCGTCTATAAATAAAAAGATAGAATCGATAATTTAATCGATTATAAAGGTTTCCGTACTATATTTAATTATCTCTTAATTATTAATAAAACTACTATAAATTCGCCGGCTCCTCGATAATATAATATATAAAAAAACGAGATAAATACTATAGAAAAAAATAATATGAAAGAAAGAAATATTAATAGATCTCGGAAAAAGGAGTTATTTATCTTTATAAGGGTAAATATTTCTCTTATTTTAATAAAATTAAACTAGCGGACGAGGTATTAATAAAAACTCTAATTTATTTAATAATATTCAACGAGGTATAAAAGGAGGTAGAGTTTTTTATAATTTATTATTATTCCTCGAATATTAATATAATTATCTAGGCGGATACTTAAATAGCTTTATTTAATAAATCGATAAAAAACTAGGGTAGTAATATACGTAGCGTAGAGAGCCTTATAAATCGCGAAATAGTATAGTATTATAATACTATATTTATTATATATATATATTAATACTATATACTTGTAATACCTAAGGCCGCTAGCGTAGAGCTAGTAGTTTAGTAATAATATAAAAGACGTAAAGTAGTTACGGGGTTTATTATTAAGTAATTTTTAAATCCTAGATTTAATAATAAAACTAATCTCTAAAGATTCTAATAAAACGGGGGAATATTAACTCGATATAGGATTATTAAGAGTTAGAACCTCGCGATATTAAAGCTAGAACCCTATATCGATAAATAATAATATTATAAAGATAGCGGGGCGTAAGTATATATAATATATTAATACCTTTAGCGGGGCGTAGGTGTATATAATATATTATTATTTTATAATTACCTCTTTCTTTAAACCCTAGTCCCTAGGTACCTAAATACTTTAGTTAAAAAATATTTATTAAAAAACCTTTAAACCCTTAAAGAGAAATAAAGGAAAAGAGTTATTTAATATAACGGTGTTATCGTAGTAGTAACCTAAGTATAAGGCTGCGCACCTAATCCTATAGTATATATAGTACTAATTACGAAATAGTATTTAGTTAAATAGTCGAAGTTTATTAAAAAACCTTTAACCCTATAAGGGGATAAGGAAAAAGAATCTTCTAATTTATACTATCGGTCCTATAGCGCTAATATTTAGTACTAGTCGCGGATCGATATAAAACTATTTCCTATAGTATTATTATATAGTATTAGTAACGGAAGAGTAATATTACTAAACTACCCCTACTATATAATAGTACTAGTAGTAAGTAAATAGTATATTTATAAAACTGTCCCTATAGTGCTAATATATAGTAATAGTAATTAAATAAATAATATTTCTTTCGTCCCTATAGTACTATTATATATAATAGTAACGGAGCGAAATTATATATATTATTATTCCTATAGCGTTTATGGTATTTATAGTAAATATAGTATATTAGATTATTCCTATAGTATCTATAATATTAATAACGGAATAGTAGTAGCTACCCTTATTATATACTCCTATTATACTATAAAAACACTAGTAGTAAAGTATTATATATAAATAATATAACTCTAATATTATACCGGGAGATTAATAATAATATAACTATTATAGTAACGGTTATATCTATTAATAAGAGCGAGGTGGCGGAGCGGAGGCGCGTATCGACGTACTATAACGATAAGATATTTAGCGCGACGGTTTATTATTAAAATAAACTCGCTCGTTTATTTACTTCCTCTCTTCGTAACTCTTTTAGTTTTTTTTATATATTATTACTCTAGCTTTATAATAGTATTCTAGTATTATAACTAATATATAGATAATACTCTCGTTATATATAACTTTCTTTTAACTTTATAAATAACTCTTATTTACCGATAATATTAATTTATTTATACTAATTATTTCAGCTATAAATATACTAGTAAATATAATTAGTCCGCTATTAGCGCGACTATATAATATTAATTATAATAATAATTTACTACGCTTCGTAGCTCCTTTACCGGGTCTACTTCTATAATTTTAATAATAATTATATTCGAGGTACGTCCCCTCTTTATATACTCTATTATATTAATCGCTACGGAATCGACCGTTATATAAAAGTAAATTATAACCGTAAACTTTAAAACGGTATATATTAATAATAAAAAATCCTTATATCTTTCCGAAGGAAGGTAAAGAGGTTTATATATTAATATACCCGTATCGGTAATAAAACTCTTAAAGAAGAATATAAATATAATTAATAAATAAGAAAATTACTTAATAACGTAAAGTATATAATAAAATAGTAATAACTAGTAGGTAAACTCCTACTATAATTATTAATTTATAGAATTAATTAACGGCGGCGAATTAATATATTAAGGAATTAGAGGCGATAAATAAAATTCTCGAAAAAGAGGCCGAGAGTTTCCGTTAATATAAACGGGATCTAGAGAGTCCCGAGGAAGATAATATCCTTAAGGACTATATTAGAAAAACTACGTCTTCTTCTAATAATTCCGATAGTAACTAAATCTTTCGTATAATATAATAATAATATCGAATTCTTTTTTTCTTAAATCGGCGCTGGCTAAACTTACCTAGATATATTATTTAATAATATATTTTAAATATTTATATAAACTATACTTAAAATAAAAGTATTTTTATAAATACGATATCTTATCGTTATCGTATATAAATAGTTTAATAATAAATTAAATTTAATTATACTCTAAAACTATATAATAAGGTTATAAATATAAAGGAGAATATCCGTTATATAAATATTAATATAAAATAATAATATTTACTTTTAATATCGGCTCCGTTTACTCCGTCTTATTATTTTATACGACTAGGTAACCTCTTTAATTATATTTATATATTTATATTTACTACCCGCCTATTTAAAGACTTTAGTTAATTTATTAGTACTAGTAAATTCTTCGTTTAGTAATTATTAATTATATTCTTCGCCCTAACTAGTTTATTTAACTTTATATTAGATATATTTCTTATTTTTAACTTTATTAATTACCTCTTCTACCTCCTATAATTTATTATTATTAATAAGTTCGGGGGCTTATATAAAAGATTCCGCTATATTAATATAGTCGCGAAGATAATATAACTTAAATAACGATATATAAAAAGTATTATAGATTTTATACGTAGAAAATAGTAGTAGGCGGTAAGTTTATACTCTTATTTTATTAATAATCTTAAAGGGCTCTATAAATTTATAGGATAATTTCTTATTTAGGCGCTTTTACTTTAAGTTCTTTATTATTAATATAATTAAATCACTAACCTTATAACTTTATAGTTTATACGTTTTATTATACTATTTAATTTAGTATTCGGTAGCGCTTTATAAACGCTTTATAACTTTATCCCTTAAAGTTTATAATTATCGTATTTTATTATTTATAGTTAGTACTCTTCCTTCCTTAGAGTCGTCCTCGACCTCCTAGCGGATTTTAGGATAATAACTATATATATAAAAGAACGACGTCGTTCCGACGGCGGTACTCTAATTATTATTTATTAAGAATTCTATTATAGGTAGTAATCTAACCTAATTAATTTATTTATTATTAATAAATATATATAAATAGTACTCTAGTATTTAATTTTAGCGCTTTATTTATTTATCCGTTTAAGGGTAAAAGATAATATTTAGGTATTATTTAATTTTCGAATAAAAATATATAACCGATTAAAAGACGTTTATAAAAATAGAGCCTTTATCGCTAACGATACTCTTAAATATATTATAGCGGTAAATAAATAATAGAATAAAATACTTCCGCTAGCTAAGTGGTATCGATTTTAATAATTATAAATATATACCTAACTATTTTAATAAATCGATTTATTACGATAAAGATAATATTATAAACGGTACCTCTATATTTACTAGGCGGTAAACTAGTTATAAAATTTATAGAAATTTCCTTCTATAATTAAATAGTAATAAAAAACGAATTTAATTCGCTATACGGGCGATATCGCGGCGCCTTCGTCCGTTAATATATATCGTAAATTTTAATATAGTTTGTAATTTACTTTAGGCTACCCTCCTAAAAAAATTTTCGGGTAAATAATTTATATAACTTTATAGCGCTAAAATAACCTATTAAAGAATCGTTATAATATTTTTTTATAAACTCTTCCTTTAAAGCTTTATCCCTTAATATATAAAGACGATTATTATATCTTAATAATTCTTTAGAGTCTATAACCTATATTTTATTCTTTATATAACGGCGGTCCTTTAATATATTCGCTTTAATTCGAAAAGAGTTTATTTAATTATTATAAATTTATAATTCCCGAATTAATATTTTAGTAGACTTTTTAAAATTATTATATATAGTTTTAAATATTATTATAATATCCCGTTTTAAAATTATTACTCTTAACCCTATAATCTAAAAAGTAGGGGTTATAACTACTTTTACTTTTTTATCTTTTTTCGATAATTAACTATTAATCTAAAGAGTAAGTTTATTCTAAAGCGTTAGTAATAATTTAATATTTAACGGCGATACTCCCTTATAATTAAGACGCCGCGATAATATATCGGTAGGATTTAATTTTCTAGCCCGATAAAAGATTTTAAAGTTATAAATAATTAATTTAAATATTTAACGGGCCTATTTAAAGTTTAGTTCCTTCTATTTTATAAAACCCTTTAAGTTATTATAATTAATTTAGACTTTAATATAATAGGGGCTACTTTCTAGGTAGTATCGCTATTATTTTATTATTATTATAATAGCGAGTAATTCTTAATTATAGGTCTTATAGTTTTATTCTAAAGGATTTAATTTCCGCGACTAGAATACTATAGGGCGCTAATAATTATCTTTATCTTATTATAATAATATAGAGTTAAGGTTAAAGTTAGAAGTATCCGTCTTTATATATAATTATTTAATTAGATCGTAATAACGTAGAAAAGGCGCGTTTACGAATATATCTCGTAAGATCTAAAACGTTTCCGTAGCGCCGTTTATTTATTTAAACGGATTTATTTTTTTATTTACTTTACTACCCTTAAATAGGTTAATAAACAATATAGTTATATTAGAATAATTATAAATAAATTATTTATAGAAGTTAGCGAAGCCTAAAAAGATTTATACCTCTCGATAAATTTTCGGTTAAAGTTATTCCTTAATAGTCTTAACGCGTTCCGGGTCTATAGTTACTTTATTAATAAATATAATAAAATTTAAAAACTCGACCGTTTCGGTATTAAATTAATACTTCTTAAAGTTAATAAATAACTAGAACTAATATAATCGTTTAAGTATTTATTTAATATACCGTTAATACTCCGCCGGATTAATATTATAAATTAGGATATTATTTAGATATATTACGTATATTATATCTACTAAACCTATAAACGTATAGTTAATATAAGTTTAAAATATCGCCGGTACGTTAGCGAGCCTAAAAGGTATAACTAAATATTCGAAGTAATTATAGCGAGTTTGGAAAATAGTTTTTTATTTATCGCCTTCCTTAATCCTGATCCTATAATAAATATCCTTAAGATTTAATTTCGTAAAGATTTTAGAACCGTATAAACGGTCTAATATCTCGGTAATTAAAGATAGTGGGTATCGATTTTTAATAATTATTATATTTAAGCCCCGGTAGTCGACGTAAAGACGTAGTTTATTATCTTTTTTAGGTATAAAAAGAATAGGTACTTTAGTTAAAAAGATTGAGTAACGGATCCAGCCTCTTATAAAGTAAAGATTCTAAATAGCGCCGTAGTAATCTTTATCTTAATAGCGTGATCCTTTTATTTAAAAGTAGGTAGGGTACTCGCCTTCTCGTTAAAAAAAACGTTATAAAACCCTATAAATTCCCTAAGAACCTTTAGGTTAGGAAGTTTTTCCTATTCGCCTCGCGATACCGTAGTATATATAACCGCGAATATATTCGGTTTATTTTTAAGACTACTAGTGAACTTAGCCGGTTCTTTAATTTATAAATTATTAGAATTAATCTTAAACCGCTATTAGTCCGCCTTAAGATTAATTAATATCTTTAATTAATATAACCTAGGTATATCTAGAATAACGTCTAAATCTTTAAAATCTATAACGTAGAATAGAGTACTATATTTACGCCCTTAACTCTAATTATCGACTATTTAATAGTTTAATTAATACGCGTTATAATAATATATACTTTACCCGTTAATTACTTTAGCTAGCGATAAGGTAGTATTATAAAATTCTAAATTATTTTTAACGACGAACCGTTATAAGATTAAATTAATTTATACTTTAGAGTTAATTAAGGTAATAAACTATTTAACTTTATTTTAAAGAGTAATTTAACCCTTAAAAAGAATAAAAGGGTATATCTTTATTAATTATTTTTCTTACTCTTCTTCCGAGGCGTAAATTAGGTTTAATTATTTTTTACCGATACCGCGCCGACGTATATAACTAGTTTATTTATATCGGGATATTTAGGTTTAATATAATTTTCTACTTTATAATAATAATAAATAATTTTATCGTACGAAGAATTAACGGTATTAATTTTACACTTATTATACTTCTCCTTTAAATATATTTATTTAATACTATCGCCGGTATTAAATCTAATAATTCGGTTTATTATAAATCTTTCTTTATTAAGGTTTTTTAATTAGGAACCCGAATTAGAATTAGAGCCGCCTATTAATTATATATACTTTAGATTCTTTTCTTATATAATAGCCTAGGTAAAAATTTCTTCCCTTTAAATAAATATACTATTAATATTAAGGATTTTATTTTTAAATTTAGGTTTAAATTTAATTAAAAAGAAATTTATTTTATACTCCTCTAAAAACGGGGGTAACTAGGCCTCTATTTCTTTAAAGTAAATTTTAAATAATAATACTTTTTAATAAGATTATTATTTAGCTTCCTCCTACTTTTTATAAATAAAGAGACGGCGGTTAATTAAATCCGTTATTAAATTAAGAAGAAACTTTTTAAAAAAACTAAATATAATACTAGTTAAATTATATAAATCGTAGTATTTATATTATTACGTTAAAGGGTTACCCTCTAACGAGTCTATATAGTATATAATCCTTAAATAATCGGTAATAAAATATTTAAGACTAATTAAAAATTTAATATTTACGTCGCGAAATTAGTGTAAATATTTACCTTCGCTCGTACCTTTATAAGAACGTATTTTATTAAAGTATAATATTTTCGCTTTAATAAAGATATCCTTATTAAATATAATTAAATTTATTATTATTCCTCCGGTAGGTATAATAATTAGGGGACCTCTATTATAAATAATAGATTTTATTAATACTCCGCTAGCGGGTGTAGAAGTAATAAAATTATATAGTTTTTAATTTTAAATTTATAATACCCTTAACTCTTATTATTATTTAAGGCGACGATTTTCTTCTTTAATAACTTTAAATTATATATTTAAGGTCTTTTCGGGGGTAATAATACCTTTAAATTTACTACCGTCTTTATAGCGGGGGTCGTCGGAGAGGGGTTAATTAATATTATCGTCGTTAAATTCTTTTAGACGTCCCGAGGTTAAACCCGATATTATAATAACGATAGGTCTTTTTTTTAAAAAGGTTTAAAAGATTAAAATTATAATACCTAAAGCCACTAGCGTAGAGCTAGTAGTTTAATAATAATATAAAAGATATAAAGTAGTTACGGGGTTTATTATTAAGTAGTTTTTAAATCCTAGATTTAATAATAGAATTAATCTCTAAGAATTCTAATAAAACGGGGGAATATTAACTCGATATAGAATTACTAAGAGTTAGAACCCCGCGATACTAAGGCTAGAACCCTATATCGATAAATAATAATATTATAGAGGTGGCGGGGCGTAGGCGTATATAATATATTAACGCCTTTAGCGGGGCGTAGGCGTATATAACACATTACCGCTTTATAATACTAAATAGTAACTACCGGTCTTTATCGCGTAAAAACTTAAAGATATTAAACTTAACGAATAAATTAGTTATTTTAATATTAATAAGGATCCTAGAGAGTCTACGTTATATATATTTAAACTCTTTATTATATACGAAGGCTTCCGAAAGAGATTAAAGTTTAAGAAGAAGAAAGAGAAAATAATATAATAATAAAAATAGCGTTAAGATTATATAGTAGACGATACACGTATATAGAACGTAGTACTCGAGACTATAAAGAAGAAGAGGTATATTATTTTAATATAAACTACCTAGATTAATAACCCGGACGATAAATAAAAAATAAATTATATATATAATAAATTATTCTTATAACTAAAGATAATAGCGGCCTAGATTTAACCTAGATTTAATTTATATCTAGACTAGATCTAGGCTAGATCTAGGTATAAGTTAGTTTATAAAAATAAATAATAGTAATTTCTTAATAAATAGATTTTAGGATATCTATAACTCCCTTATAATATAACGAGTAGATAAAGTAGAATATATATTAATTAATTAATATATATATAAAGATTTAAATACGATAACGATATTAAAGACACTAGCGGTAATAATTATAATAATAATACTATTATTATTTAAAGTATAAATAGTATATTTAAAATACTATAGAATAATATTAAGAATTATCTATTTATTATTATTTACCCGTTAAATATTAATTATACTAGAATTAGTTATATAAGTGTATTTTAGGTACTAAATATACTAAAATTAACTATATAACTATATTTTAATTATATAATATATTTAGAATACTCGATATGAGTAGATATATATTTCTAGTATTTTATATAATTTCGGTGTAAAATACGCAAAAATCGGGGTTTCCCAAGTTATTGATATATTATATTATATAATTATATCTAGTAAAACGTCGTTATATATTTGGTATCGTATAGCCCGGGCGTTACCCTCGCGTAGATTTCGCGCGAATTAATTGAATCCGGGAATCAAAAGTTACTGGCGTTAAAAATAGTTCCGGGGGGTCACTATCGTCGATAGAGACAATTATAGAATATTATATATACGTATATATATAGGTTATAAATGGGGGTATACGCGTATCTATAGGAGTAAGAATAGTTATATATATACGTATCTATAGTAGTAGTAATAGTTATATATACGTATATCTATAAACTATAAATACGTATATCTATAGTAATAGTAATAGCTATATATACGTATATCTATAAATTATAAATACGTATATCTATAAGCTATATATACGCGTATCTATAAACTATATATACGCGTATATCTATGAGGCTCTATAGGAAAAGAATTATTTATATTCGAATATTATTCGAATATTATTCGAATAATATACTAGTAGAAATTAATATCTAGTATATCTAGATATCTAGTAATATTTTTAAAATTAAAAATTAAAATAAACTTACATAATATATTAACTATATAATTTAGATATCTATATATAAATATCTATTTATAGTATCTAGGAAGATATTATTTTACTTAAGAATTACTTTCTTATATTCTCTATTAATTCTTA
>JAABUS010001061.1_pt1 | contig 63656 bp, 52 predicted proteins | sample 5560161 | NCBI WGS metagenome assembly JAABUS01 (sample SAMN10711885, study PRJNA513376) | rock metagenome | isolation source: Antarctica rocks | place: Antarctica: Victoria Land, Trio Nunatak nord | collected 2016-01-04
CCCACCCAACACCTCACCCTACCACCCACCCTACCACCCCCCCCCCCGCTCGCCCCCCCACCAACCCTCACCAACCCTCACCACCACAACCTCCACCAAGACGCATCAATCCAGCATCTCCAAACTTAGTAAAAATGGCTTGGGAAAGCGGGCAAAGGGAGAAAAACGAGCATGAAGCTGTATCCCCCGGGAAAAAAAAGCCGGATCGAGCTGCGATGGTGATGCAACTCGTGAATCGCGGGTAAATTTTTTCTTTTTTTGGGCGAATAGAGCTGCTGCTTTGGGTCTGGTGGGGGAAGGTTGGGGGGGTGGATAGATGGTTGGGGGGAATTGGGGGGGGGGGGGGGGGGGGGTTTATCAAGCATGCTAGTGAGTGAGTGAGGTTTGGGATGTTGAGAAGAGGGTGGATGGATGGATGGATGGTGTTGGGCTTGGGCGAGGGATTTTCCGTATTCGAGGTGCGTGGGTTGTGGATAAAGTGTTAGAATGGCAAACACTCTCCTCTCCTATCTACTCTATCTAACTCTTCTAAACCCGTCCCCTTCTCTCAATACCAGCACCTTAGTCCCCGACCAGCGTTCCAAAACCCCTATTAAAATCCACTTGACCTGCCGTAGCCATCACATCTGATGCAACTCTCCCGAGCCCGGTTCCGCGTTAATTTTTACAACGTTTTTTACATGGTCATGGAAGCTGAAAATAGGTTGATGGGTTAGTGCTGCTCTGCTTCCGTCTTCTCTCAATGGCTGCTCTCCGAGTTTAGATATGCTTCGGCCTGCTCTGCTTCGTCTTTTCTCCGTGCCTGCTCTGCCAACAGGGGCCAACAGAAGTAGAGTATGGCAGTCACTTTTCGCTGGGGTTTCGGGTTCAAGCCGAGACGTTGCGGTGGCTGGAGCCAACGATGCCGCGTTGCCTGTTAGATTGGTTGAGCGATCCGGGCTCGACGGACATCTCGTTCGTGGCATGGATGGCGTTGTCATGTTCACTAACGCGCGCTGTGGGTGCATTCTTGTTCACGCTTCTTTGATACCGTGCTTCGAGGATGTTCTCCGCACTACTCGAAACAGACAGAGGATGCGCGGTTCTGGGATGCTTCCGCGGTGGTTTGACCCAATTCCTCAGCGATATGACCGTGCTCTTTTCGGAGCGTTCACCAGACCGCTGCAACGAGTAATTCGTGCGGATGGTGCCTAACTTCTTGGCTGCGATGGTGAAGAGGGGTTGGATCATGGGGATGTTTCCAATAACGACGGCGACGAATGTTTCACGGACGGCCCAGCTTCCAGCTTGTTCGGCACCATTGGCTCCGGCCTTGACAAGGTCGAGGTCAGTCAGGTGCGACAAGCGCGGATTGGCTGGCAGGTCAGGGAGATACTAACCGTGAGAATTAGAGCACAGCGGAGTATTGCAGCGATCATGACGAAGACCCCTCCGCTAAACATGAAGAGAAGCCAAGCTTTCCTCTTTGGATCGATCTGTGCTTTCCAGAATAGCTAGAAGAGGTCAGCACACTTTAGCGATCCTCGGATAATTTCTTACTGGAAGAGGAATTGACATGAGGTACATGTCGGTGGCAACGTTCAGAACCATGGTGAAGAACAAATCGTAGTTGGATATGGCAGGCTGGCAATGGTCTAGAAACGATTAGTACTTGGCCGGTCAAACCGAGAACAAAACAGGAAAGTGGTGTGACATACTTCCAGGATCAGGATAAATCTGCCAATTCTTCTTGAAAGGTGCACCACACCCGGCGAGAATCGCGGTAATGGTAGTCACGTAGGTGATACCTATGAACGCCAAGCCTATCCGTATTCGGATCCGCATGTGTTGGAGACCTATTCTGTGGTCAGATCAAAGTTAGCACCATCTATATCATCAGTCAGAGGGTGTGGTCAAGGACTTACGTCAATCTTGTATAGAAAATACACATGCACAGCTTCAAGAGCCACAAGAGTAACGTATATAAAGACCATCCGATCAGCTGCAGCTTAGATCCTCCAACTCGGAGAGCATATTCTTTCGAGCCTGGCGAGAGACTCTTTCTTTCCTCATCCGTCATGCTATTGTTTGCTAGACCGTGATATCTAGCTCCTACAGAATACGCAGCTGCCGTCTCGAGTGCGTAGACAACCTGGAGTAAGATTAGAATGTCGAACAGCGACTGCCATGACAAGGGCACAAGAGTCCTCACCACGGCCAGGACCATCAAGTAGTCATCCAGCATAAATTGCCGGATCCCCACCAAGGTCCACCTTGTGTAGGTCCGCAACGTCACAACCACAATGCCGACGCCAAGCAGGCTGAAAGCCTCTTTAGTGAAGGCGTCCGCCATCAACCACTTGTTGAGAGAAGACGCAGTTCGGGATGTAGTTGGATGGAATACTCGGTATGAAGCCCAGGACGGCCCTTGAACACCGGACCAGCGCAAGGAGGCTTGCAGGCGTAGAGATGCTCTTGTCGTGGCCGCTGGTCACAGGAGAAGGACAAGGAGGAGAAGAAAGCGCTGATGGACAACGCGAGAGCGAACTGACGACGCTGCCACTATTCGTGGACGTTTTCCCCAGGAGGATGAGAGCTCTGCAAGAGTTGGGACTTGCGGCAAATCAGTCTGGCTGGCTGGCTAGAGCAGGGTACTTGACCGCTGCAAACAGACGGGCCGTTTCCGTACGGGCTGGCTTTGGGGTTGGACGGGAAGGCAACAAATTGGGTTTGCGAGGCACAGAGGCAAGGCAGTGTGGGTGTGGGGACGAGCAAGAACGAATGGCCATGGTTAGATAGAGCGCACCGTCTCCCTCCGGACGTACATATTCCGAACCTTCTGAATAATGCAAGACCTTCCACTTTAGCCCGCATCATGTACCTTAGTCGAATGAATCCAGTAAGGTACTATTTGTTCCCTGTGGGTTAATCAGGGCCCAGGGGCACCATCAAGTATTCTATCATCCATGGATATACAATAGCACAAGCTGCCAGAGTCGTAGCGCACAGGTAGCGCCATCAGCACCGACGGGCATTCGCTAGGCTGCTGGAGGGGTCGGGCATGGTGCGGTGCAGATACATCATTACATGGATGAGGCGACACCGGTCCCTCGGCTATGCACTTTTCCGTGGGTCAATATGCTCTAGTTTGGGTCCTCCAGTCCCTTGGTCATTGGTGAGGCACCTTCACTCCGTACCTTTCTGCATGTCATGTCGTTCGTCTGTTGTGATGCGTCTTGTGCCTTGTACGCGACTGCATTGCATTGGTGCAGCAGTCGACGGCAAAGGAAAGGAAAAGAATCCGGTCTGGCATGGGGCACAAGCACCTCCAACAAGGCCGGACTGTACAGGATGTATCAGATAGAGGAGAGCCTCTAACCCTCTACTAACTCGGTACTTACGGTAGGCTAAGGTACGGTAGTCGATGTAAGGTCACTAGAGTCGTTGGGTGATTTTAATTATATTAGGTTTGATTCCTAACAGCGCTGGTACAATCTTCTATGTACTAGCAGTATGTACAGTACGGAATACAGGATGTTCTGTACCCCGGTCGTGCCAATCTTCCCGTCCTCGACCCCACCAAGACCCCGCTATTATGTAAGGTACAGTGTTACGGAGATCTCTCTCATTCATCATCGTGATCATCTACCTACTTTACTTTAAATGAAATCCTGCCGTCCCCCGCATGCATACAGTACTACAGAAGATTAAACTATGCCGTAGAATCAAATTGTCGGCGGAATGTTCCTAAGCTAAGGTAGGTACGGTAAGGTCGGTAAGGTAGGTTTCACTCACTCACTCCCGTTACTTTAATCGGCACACCCCCTGAGCTCACACTCAACTCTGCATTGCTCCGGACTTGCATGCTGATTAGACCCAACCCCTTTCTGACAATTGATGCACGGACGGCACATGGAGGTCTGGCTCCTGCAGTGCCTTGATAAGTTCCGATACTTATGCTTGTAACCGATGATGTTACGATAGATGCGCGTATGCAGTTGCAGCTTGAACACACCATTCTCGTATTCTACCACCCGATTGCGGGCTAAAGGAAAGGTACGGAAACTCTTTTCTTGTAATATGTAATAGTCGTCGGCTAAAGGAAGATGCACCAATCATGGCTCGAAAGAGACCCCTTGTCGGCTTGTCGGCTTGTCGGGTCGGCTTGTTGTGGCAGCGTTCGATGTTCTTCCAGTAAGGTATCCTTATCCTTCCACATGGCAATCCCCATCTCACGCTGCGGCTATTTCTGCAAGAAGCGAGAAGCGAGGTTGGAGTACAGTATCTTACCTTGATAGGAGGCGGTCTTCAGTTTCCACCAAACCGTTCCCAGTAAATGAGCTGACGCCGCACACTCCACTTCTAGCCGCCGTCTACTGTAATCGTCGCTCTCGACGGCAGCTTCAACCATTGCCATCGTCTTGGAGAAAAGTGGCGGCGATGGAAGATGCCGATATTGTCATAATTGGGGCAGGTAGGTCCTTCAAAGCTCTCCAAGCAGCACCCAACCAGTGATAATGAATGATACGGACTTGATGATTTGTTACAGGTTGGCATGGCTTGGCCATGGCGAAGACGTACCTCCAGGTCAATTCCTCCGCGAAGATGATTGTTCTCGAATCTGCGGCGTCGGTCGGAGGTGTTTGGTGCAAAGAGCGGCTATACCCCGGTCTGAAGTCTAACAACCTTGTTGGATCCTATGAATTCAGTGATTTCCCCATGGACGAGAAGATCTTTGATGTCAAGCTCGGCGAGCACATTCCTGGACCTACCTTACATTACTATCTTTGTAGATTCGCAGAGCAATTCGATATCTACAAGCGCATACGATTCAATTGCAGAGTTAACACCGTGGAGCGGAAAGAGACAGGCGGATGGGTTATAAGGTCATCATTGAATGGACAAGCCAATGACCCGGGTGAGAGAGATAGTACCCCGATCTCGACCCAGAAGCTTGTCATTTGCACCGGACTGACTTCAGAGCCGTTCATCCCGTCGTTTGTCGGCAGCGAATCGTTCAACTCACCCATATTCCATGCTAAATATCTCTTCGACCATGCACCAGTAATCACAAAGACTGCCACTAATGTTGTTATCCTTGGCGGCTCCAAATCAGCATATGATGCCGCTTACGCTCATGCAGCTGCTGGAGTCACGGTGGATTGGGTAATCAGAGAGTCTGGTCATGGGCCAGCCTGGATGTCTCCGGCTCTTGTAACACCTCTCAAGAAACGACTGGAGGGGTTGGTGGGCGTCCGATTCTTGACATGGTTCAGTCCATGTATCTGGGGCGACGAAGATGGTTTTGGCCGCGTGAGAGGATTCTTGCACAATACTAGAATTGGAAGACGCATCGTAGAAGCGTTCTGGAGTATCTTAGCAAACGACGTTATAACGCTGACCGGCTACGACAAACATGCAGAAACCAAAAAGTTGAAGCCCTGGACGCCCGCCTTCTGGGTCGGAAGCTCGCTCAGTATCGTCAATTACCCCACCGACTTCTTCGAGTTCGTTCGTAACGGCACCATCAAGGTCCACGTAACTGACATCAAGCGCCTCTCACCCGAAACCGTGCACCTAACAAACGGCAAGACCCTCCACGCCGACGCACTCATCTGTTCCACCGGCTGGAAGCACCGACCTTCGATCAAATTCATCCCCGAAGGCCTCGACAAGCAGCTCGGCCTCCCATACCGCTCTGCTGCCACCGACGACCCTCTAGCCGAAAAAGCGGACAACGAGATTCTTCAGCGCTTCCCCAAACTCGCTGCCCAACCCGTCATCAACAAACACTACAAAGCGCTCGACGGCGAAGGATCTCCCGAGTCTCTTGACCACTCGTTCCAGCTATATCGCTTCATGGTCCCGCCGGCATTCATCAACGACCGGTCGATCGCCTTCACCGGCATGATGCTCAGCGTCCACACCGCCATCGCTGTGCAAGCACAAGCGCTCTGGGTAACGGCATACTTGTCGGGCCAACTCCCTCGCACGGAGACACCATCTGAGAAGGGGCCAGCCACATTCGACGAGGACAAGGTTCGCTGGGTGGCCATCTTGCACAACCGATTCGGGAAGTGGAGGTATCCCGGTGGGTTTGGCAAGCGGTTTCCGGACATTGTCTTTGACGGCGTGCCGTACATTGACATGCTGTTACGCGATATGGGACTCAATCCCAGAAGAAAGAGTAGTCGGTGGAGCGAGCTTTTCCATCCTTACGGGCCGCAGGATTACGTCGGCTTGGTCGATGAGTGGAAGGCGATGGTAAGTTTGTCTGCAAAAAGGGACACCGTTTGCTGTGAATCAGGCTAACGGATGAAGATTGAAACATGAGGCGGCTGCGGTGTGATGGTCGGGCATGTTGCAATCGAAAGCCAATCCCTTGAGTGGATCTCGCTAGCAACTCTAGTCTTTTCGGCGTGGTGCATTGCGGCCCCGAAAATGGCCCTCCTCTTGTGTGACCGAACCATGTGGGCACCACATGGCATAAGAGCTCTCCATAGCAAACTCCACAGCAACGCTACACATCATATACCATGTAAATAATCAAAATCAAAATCAAAAATCAAAACACCAAAAATCCATCGTCCAAAAAAACATACTGAACAGCAAAGCATATTTATTCGATATACGACACGCGCTTTAGTATCCATACCAAAGAATGACCCAAAACTAATTTCCTTTACATCAAAACCACGGCAAACTCTTCCAGCAATCAAACGAACCCATATAAAAACAAATAACCTAACGCCTCCCTCTCCCCCCCCACCTCCTTCCCCATCCCTCCCTCCCTCCCTCCCTCCCTCCCCCTTCAACCTATCCTTGTATGCGAAACCTGTGCCGTTTTCTAGGATTTGCCGAAAGCCCCACCAAATTTCAGTGGCGAATCTGCAAAATAAGAACCAGAATTGTGAAATCAACCCCACTACCCCCCCCCCCCCCCAGTGCTTCATATGTAGGTAGTATATTCAGTGCTTCATATGTGGGCTGTTAAATGCTTCATATGTAGTACGAGTACCTTATATGTGACCGATTCAGTAAGTCGCATAAGAGGCACTGGATAAGGTAGGTCACATATGAAGCACTGTATAAGGTAGGTCATATATGGGGCACTGCATATATCACATGTGCGGAGTATTGAATGGACTGCATATGAAGCATCGGAAGGGCAGTGGGGTTGATTTTACAACTCTGATTCTTATTTTGCAGATTCACCACTAATTTTGATGGGGCTCTCGGTAAATCCTAAAAAACGACACAGGTTTCGCATACAACGGTACCTTTTGGGAAAAGATCAAGAGGATGTCAAATTAAAACATCCTTTTGAGAATCATAGACTAACTAGCACTTCTGTGTTCTTCATCTGTTTGATATTAACGTTAAGTTTGATGAGTCACGTAATATATATGATATATGATAATGATGGTCTTATGTAAACTTGAACAGCGGAATGGGCACGTTGTCGTTCTGGACCAAGCAAACCTGCCAAGGATCCCTCCCGGCTGTGCCTCTCCGTTGCTTGACGTGCAGACAGTGGCTTATTTTCCCTGCATGCCGAGATCCAGAAAGGGCAAACATAAAGACTACATCGCGGGAGGTCCGCCCCCACGCATGTTTGCTGTTCTATTTCTAGAGCCCAGTATCTTTCTCGCCTTTGGGGGACTTACTATCAACATCGTGACATCATCTTAAACCGTGCAAAGCCAAGGAAGACGATGGCCGGTCTCTCTCAGTTTTCTACACTTGTCACGCCCATCCTTTTAAGTGCGATGCAGGCTTGCTAACACGGAATACCATAGTTCTGCAGAGAGTAACTCACTGGCCCGTCCTCGATCTGCAACCACCGTGTCAAGCTCTTATCATGCTCGCTTGATGGCCAGTGCTGCTGGTTGTCAAGCCATAGTCAGTGTAGAGAAAAGACGGACAAGCCTGAAGCTTGTCCTCGGTGGTCACGGAGCAGAATTTCCCGTTGCGACGGAAGGGAGGTTTGCGAATCAGCACTGGGATGAGGAGTTGTTGGTGCTCTCACAGGTGTGACTGGGCAGTTTCTGTCACTGTTGAAGCAATAGGAGCTGTAGTAGGAATAGTAGGAGCAGGAGGAGTAGTCGTCCAATTAGGAACATAGTTTCTAATTAGGAACATAGTAGTTGCAGTGCCATTACACTGCCCGCTGGCCCAGTTGGGACTAGCGCCAATTGCGGCACAAAACACAGATCTCGTAGCCTTCTGTTGTAGAAAACACACCTTTAGACAATTATCAGATCTTCACTTCATCAAGTAGGTAGCCTCTGTACCTCCCGCATATTTTTGCTAATCATTCTTTAGGGTAACAACTTACAGCGGCCGTCGTATCAGGTCTGCAGGTTTGGTCTGCAGCCAACCTCGTTGGCTAGGTAGGCCCCTCGATTCATACTATGTACTCCGTACCGTATGAATTGTGCATGAGGTAGCACGTGCAGGTCATGCCTCCTGCTTGCATGTATATGCGATGTAACGTCCGACCACATTGGTATTATTGCGTATCACTCTCTCAAGTCCAAGGTACATAGACGGGAAATAAATTAATTTCCCGTTGCTTCGGTTGCCTACAAGGGGCGTAGTCGTTCATAGAACTTGGAAGGGGGTCATGATTTTCTCAATTGGTTCTGGCAGTCCTCACAAAGAGGTATCGATCGACAGCAGAAGCATGCCTTGAACTTACAATTTACGGCGCATAAGCGGAGATGGAGTAGATGGCTCGAAAAGGAGGCCGACGGGAACTTGATGATGATGATCGGCAGCGGGTCGGGATGGAGTCATCCGCAACTAAGGTAAGGTGGCACGAATGGTTGCAAACTCGCCACTCTACTCCGTACATATGTACAAGTATCTACTCTAAACGGGCGTGGCGGCGGCGCAAGCGGACAGCTACCAGATTCAGGTAGTCAAACCATCTACTCGAGTGGATGAGGGCTTACAGTTAGTGAGGGGTTGGAAAAGCTGAGCCAGGGCCGGAAGTTTTTTTTCTTTTCTTTTCCGGCCCCAGACTTGTTGCATATGCGAAACAAATGCTCAAAAACATTTCAACTCCGGATCAGCATTTTGAATTTGTCTAACTATTGTACAGTTACAGCATACGAGATGCATGTGCAAAGCATGGACCGTCCTACTTTGCCGCAATGCGTTCAGAGTGACGGCAGCGACGACTGTGAAGTGCGTTAGCAGTGCATATGCTATGCTTATCTTTGCCCGTGACATCTGTTCTTGAGATGCTTGCTTGAGGGAGGGTTTAAGAAAGATTTCAGCAAAGCATACGCGATGCATATGAAGTCGATGCTGCGTATATGCACAGCTGATGCTCTCTTGTGATGAACATAATTGCACGGTTAATTTGTGTGATCTCGCTTAATTCTAGATTCGGCATCGGCATAGAATATTCTAGAATATGCTTCGCATCGGGCTGGAATAATTCCAAGAATTCTTCCGGCCCTGGCTCAGCGTTTCCAACCCTACGAACTGCAACCCGAGTATTCCGTAGATGACAACTGACAAACAATCAACTATGATAGACTAAAACTGTACCGCTACTAGTACAGCACCATACCGTGTACTTTTTACTCAGTAGGTGCACACCACGAACTGGATATCCTCGCTATCGAGTCGGCAAAGATGTTAAGTGGGGTAGCATCCTTCGGGAAATAGTAATCATGGACATTGTTATTGCATGCTGCTAGAACGCACACAGCCGTGATTGCATTCAACATCTACCGAATCAGATTAGTCTCGCTCTTGATTTCCAATCGCATGCGCAACCTCCATACAATTGCGACGCCGAAGCTTCAAGAGCAACTTACGACGTTGAGTGAGGAAAAGTCCACTGTTTCAGGGCCTGGACAACGTTTTCAACATGATCGGGTAAATGCACCGCTCTCCGGGCTGAACTATTGTCACACTCAACATGGGTAGCCTCTCCATCAACGGCGATGCTGGACTCAGCAGACGTTTGATCACCGCTGTAGTTGACCAGAGTGCGGAAGAGGAGCCTGAGGCAACATGGATTGTAGCCCCGGGTAAGAATGGATATCAACACATCACCTATAGACAGTTTGCGAACGCCATCAACAGTACGGCATGGTGGCTGGAGCAACAGTTGGGAAAGGGTGACACGACTGAGCCTCTGGCCTTTTTCGGAACAGGTGGTGGCGACATTTGCTATCCAATTGTGTTGATGGGAGCCGTCAAGGCAGGCTACTATGTCAGCTTCGTGCTGCGTGGAACTCCTTTTCGAGAATTCTAATATGTTCTCTAGACACTTTTCAATTCTCCCCGTAACAGTATTGATGCCCATATCAATCTTTTTAAGTTGCAAAATTGCAATACTATAGTTCTTCCTGAGCCTCATCCTCCTTACATTGCTCCATTACTGAAATCGCATCCGATGCGAGTCCTTCAACTTCCAGACCTTGAAGATCTCTTGAACGATAAGGCAGCGCCTTATCCATACAACAAAAGCTTTGAAGAAGCGTACAATGATCCGTTGGTATCGCTACACACCTCCGGTTCCACAGGTAGAGGCTGAACCATCTGAATGTGTCTGTGGAAAAATCAACTGAGATCTTCAAGGTTTACCGAAGCCAAGAAAGTACATTATGGCATCTGCTACTCACATCGCCAACAACTATCACAGACCTTCTCCTGTTAAGGGTGTTCAAACGGTCGTGGGTCTTTATCGCAACGATTTTCTCTTGAGCGCTGTACCGTTTTTCCATGTAAGTTTTCCTTCGCTGTTAACTACCGCGTTTCTTCCACTGTCTATGCTCGTCAGATAACTAAAGTTGCTCGGTCGTTGAAATCCACGCCAGAAAGAAGTCGAGCCACTCAAAATTCCAATCCTTCCTGATTGGGACTCGCGATACTCATCGACCTGACTTTCACTCATTTTGTCAAGTGGTTACAAAGTTGAACTGACTGGATTCGAACAGGCCGCAGCGATAGTTGTCAACGTGGTCAGCGTTATATTTGCCCGGCAAAAGGTTGCTCTGGCACCCCCTGGACCTCCTTTAAGTGCGGAGGCTGCTATTGCACTGATCAAGTCGACCGCGGTTACAGCCGCTCTTCTTGCGCCATCCACGCTGGATGAGATTGGTAAAAATCCGGATCTGCTGGATTGTTTGAGTGGCGTAAACCATGTAATAGCTGGTGGTGGCGCCATTTCCACAACCTCGGGCGACGCCCTCGCTACCAAGACAAGGTTATTGAACATCTTGGGTACTACGGAAATCAGTGCACTAACACAACTTGAAATTGCGCCAGAAGATTGGGCCTATATCCGACCAAGCCCTCTTGCCGGAGCGGAGTTTCGACACCATACAGGCGACGATTACGAACTGTTCATAGTTCGAGACAAGAAGCTGGAGGGGTGCCAGCCAACTTTCGATGTCTTTCCTGAATTGGACGAGTATTCGACTCACGACTTGTTTCGTCAACACCCTACCAAATCTGATCATTGGTTATACGCGGGAAGGTTGGACGATGTGATTGTGTTTCTCAACGGAGAAAAGACAAACCCTACTACCATGGAATCTATGGTTCAGAGCCGTTCCGACGTCCGTTCCGCCCTGGTAGCAGGTCAGGGCCGCTTCGAAGCGGTGCTCTTGATAGAACCGCTGAGTTCCTCGAATTTGACGGCGAGAGAAAGGGCAAATTTTATAGAAAAGCTGTGGCCAACCATACAAGAAGCTAACCGTCAAAGTCCGGCTCACGCAAGAATTTCCAAGTCTCACATCCTGTTTACAAGCCCGGAGAAGCCAATGTCTCGAGCGGGTAAAGGTACTGTGCAACGCAAGTTTACTCTAGAAAGCTACTCCAAAGAGCTGGATGCTCTTTATGCCGATGCCGATTCGATGAGTGATCTTGAAGTCCCCATGAAAATCGATGCCAAGGATCTAGAGGGTTCTATTTTGCAAGTGCTGAGAATGACAACTAGCATCCCTGATTTGACCGCCGAAAACGACTTCTTCTCTAGGGGAATGGACTCCCTGCAAGTCATAAAAACCGCTCGTTCTTTGAAGGCAGGTCTGGAGGAGGCTGGAGTAAAGGCAAAGGGTTTCGCGCCAAGCACCATATATACCAATCCAACCGTCAAGAACTTGGCAGCTGCAGTCAGGTCCTATACAGAGCAAGCCATAGAGGATAAGGGATCTTTGGACAAGATTCGAGTGGAAAAGATGAAGACAATGCTCGAAAAGTACGCGGCCAGATTACCGGACCCAGCCTCGCATCAGACCAATGGCATGAGTCGCAACGATGGTAGCCAGAGCGTAGTACTCACAGGTTCAACTGGAGCACTCGGATCTTATCTACTCGAAGCTTTGGTGAACTGTAAGTCGGTCGCCACAATTTACTGCCTCAATCGCTCAGCCGTATCGGAGAAGAGGCAGGCAAAGGTGAACGCCTCGCGAGGATTGACTACGGAGTGGGACAGTCAACGAGTAAAACTCTTGACAAGCGATTACTCTGAGGTGGACCTCGGCCTAGGGAAGGAAATATACTCAGAGATCACTGCGAATGCAAATATCGTTATTCACAACGCTTGGCAAGTTGACTTCAATCTCTCGCTTGATTCTTATGAGCACATCCATGTTCAGGGAGTTCTCAACCTAATCGAAATGTCCTCAAAGTCAGCTCACCAGGCTAAGATCTTCTTCCTCTCGAGCATCGCCTCAGTAATGAATTGGTCAGCCAATCACAGTGGAACTATTCCGGAGAAATTTCTCTCAAACTATACAGTTCCTCAGCCTTTGGGTTATGCTGAATCTAAAAATGTTTCGGAAAGACTCATTAACCTCGCTAGAGAGAAGTCGCAAGTACCAGCGTCTATCTGCCGAATCGGTCAAATTGCCGGTCCGATACAGCGTCCCAAAGGGATGTGGAATAAGCAAGAGTGGTTACCCAGTCTTCTCTTGAGCTCGAAACACTTGGGCATGATCCCGGAATCTTTAGGGGGCTTGCAGAAGATTGATTGGATCCCTATCGACGTCGTCGCTACTATTCTGATGGAGCTAGCTCTTGGCCAGAATCCCGGTCGGGAGGTCTATCATGCCATCAACCCCAAAACCACAGCATGGGAGGCTCTACTGCCCTGTATTCAGGCAGAGCTCGGCACTGATATAAAGCGTGTACCATTGGCAACGTGGATCAAGGCTTTGAGAGGTAGCTCGAACTCGTCAACAACGCAAGAAGACCTGGCGGCGAACCCCGCCGTGAAGTTGGTAGAATTCTATGAGGGTCTACTTAGTGCCGAGATTCAAGCACCACAATTTGAGACAGTGGAAACGGAGAAGGCGAGCACCACGCTTAGAGACCTGGGTCCTGTGAAAGAAGAATGGATGGTTAGATGGATTAGACAATGGACAGAAAACTAAGAAGCGGAACACGGGTGGGTGTGATTGTAGCAAAGCACGAGGACTCAACGATTATATGATGATGAATGAACTTAAACTACCTTGGCTGGTTCGTGACGCTTGCATAGATGATCATGTTTGAGAGTACATCCAGGAGCTGCTGTGATCTGAAGGAGGGTGTGAACCCATGCGTCCCTGTCGTGCAAAGTACTGGAGAAGAAATCTTAGGGGTCTCGATTCTAACCGAATATAGGAACGCGCCTTCGCGTCAAACGCGCCAAAAAGAATCGCGTTCCCAGCCTCGGGCTTCTGTTTTCCTGTAAGAGCCCAATTTAACTTCCAGTCAACAATTCTACTATTATATTGCTCGTGATACCAGACTTTGATATGATGCTTAGCGCAACGCGTCCCACTCTGAAACTTACGAGCATGTTTGTCAACATCTTTCGATCTGACCAAGAATATGCACGCCGCGAATCACATATAGAGAGAGAGGTTTATGCTGCACGATTGCTCCAGCTTGAGGCTAAAGTAAAATCGCTATTACAGCTAACAATGTTGATAAGCAGTGCCAGACCTGGTGGTAGGGTTTCAATCACTGTCCTTATTGTTACAACTCGAAACCGTGCCTGTTTGATTACATTTGAATCCTGTAAACACTTGCACTGGCAGTGGGGTGGTCGAAGGTTTTGTGGTGCGCCAAAGCTGTCCCCTGTGCCCTGTCTTCTTCGCTCCAATTCTGGAAAAATTCTCTATTTCTCTTCAATAGTCTCACGCGTCCTCCGCAGCCAATTGTATTACGCCAAGCAAAGTACTTTCCCCTTTTCGGGCACATATTTCCAACTCCCCATGTCGGAGGTCTGCCCTGTATTCGCGTTCCTTAGCTCAGTAGGTTTGTTTAGTGCTCTATTTTTACTGCGCACATTACCCTCGCTGCTTCCATGATCTGGGGGATCCATTGAAGTCCCTCCAATTCGTTGACCACTATCTTCGTTGAGCACGTTTCGTTTGTATGACCACGAAATGCTTCAAGCTCTTCCACACCGAGTATGGACAGCAAGGAGTCATCGAGCAAGCGTACGCTCTCGTTGCCCCACAGCCCTTACTCTTCGCTCGAAGGCCATCTATATAATGCCCACGTCCCCCCAAGATCAAATCTTCACCTTATTGTCTAGAGACGATTCATGTATAATAGCCATATCGAAACATACATTCATTTTACCACTGATCTCACCGCCATTCTTCTACCTGTTCATCTACCCAAGTAACCCTTACACCCAACATCTTTACTCTAAATATATCTTCCACCTACCTACCCCTCCACACCATCACAATGGCCAAATCCACCTCCAACTCCCAAAGATCCCGCACCCTCAAATCCCTCCCCAGACCCTTGGTCGCAGAACCCACGCAACACGCCCAGAAACTCATCCGCGGCACCAAACACCACTGCGGTGGCGAAAACGCCGGCGGAAAGGGAAAATGCCATCTCAATGGCGGGGGCATCTGTACCCGCCACCAGGCCGTTTGCCTCGTGTGCAAAAGGGTGTACATGGCGCACCGGCAGTGTTTTTGTGCGAGGGCGGCGGCTGAGATGACGAGAAGGCCGGTTCTGGGAGAGGCGAGTGGGAATGGGAAGGTGAAGCGGAAGGCGTCGAGAGACCTGGATGCTGAGGGTGCTGAATCGAGGAATTGAGAGTGGGGGTAGGACTGGGGGCATCCGGATCCGGCAGGCTCTGCCATCTCGACGCTTCGCTTTGTTGTCAATCACCCCTTAAGGAGCCCTCCGCCTTCGATCTATTCTTCCGCTTCGCCATCTCTACCCACCGACGATGGGACCCATCACCACCACCCTTTTCAGGCGTCCGGAACTGGCCGGCTCCGCCTTTTAATCATGTCCTTCTTCGACACAAGGTCCTGTCATGACCCATCTCCTGCATCCAAAACCGACCGGTTTTGTCACCTCGTCGCCTTCCTCCTTCGACAACGGGTACTGTTACGACCTGTCTCAAGCAACCGGAACCGGCCGGCTCTGCCAACTCACCATCATTTTATCTCGAGTTCGACTTCCATCACCTTATTCGTCCGTCGATCCCTTTTTTAACGTCGTCGTCTGGCTCCGGTTATAGAGGCTCCCGTCACAATCTTTCTCGGGCATCCGGAACCGGCCGGCTCTGCCTCCTATCAAGAACTTCAAGATCAGCCTGACTTAGATCGACACTCCTCGCTTCGCTCATGATCTCGGTCGTAAACCCATTCGACATCGAGGCAATCCGAGATCCCACCGGCCGTTTCTATGAGTTTGAGTATTGCTCCTTCCGCCAAAAGTATTTTTCTATCCGGAAGACCAAGTGAGCGTTACAAATTTAGGTGTAATGTCAAAGCTGTCGGCAAAGATCCTGACGAGGTTTCGAGGTTGAGGATGTCCTTGTTGTATAACGCCAACACGTTCTTCGACTTCACGGCTCGAGTATTTCTCCTCGAACCTCCATTTCAGAACCTGGACATATTCATACCGCGCCCGTTCTTTCCAAGGAGATCCTGCCTACAATCCCTCACACCCACCACCGCCCTTTAAAACCCAAACCCGCGGTCTTGACGACCAGGTGGCCTCCTTACACCCTAGCGCTTCTCCGCCTCCTCAATATCTCAGCCGGGCAGAGGCGTCTCTCGTCGCAACATCTTTCACAAAAATCACCCAGCACCAAAGAAACGACGACTACCAAATCCCACGGGTTTCTAACCACAACATCGGCACTTCGCTCATTTACCTCCCGAAACCTCGTCCTTCGATCATCGCAAGTATCGACATCCGGACAGCCTAACACCAACCTCCTCCTCAACCTCCTTCACCGACACGTAACTCCACCACGCCAAGGTGTTTGACTAAAACTTCACGATCACGAAAGCCACGATCACTACGGAACGAAACCACCAGCATCAGCCAGCTTCAGAACTCACCATCCACACTTATCGAAGACATGAATCCCACGACGACACGAACATCAGCATCAGTGCCAGCGCGTTCCGAGCAAGGGTCTGGGATGGCTCTTTATATATACCCCTTACAAGCGTTCTTTGCATAGCATTGCATAGCACTAGCAACCAGCATTATCATTACCAAAGCAATGAATCAGTTGTGTTCCCAACTATGCTATCTATGTTACACTACTGCTTTGCCAGCAACGTCAAGGTGAACTATGTATGTAGGCATGCTGTATATCCCCAAGACCTCTGTGTGCGAAAATGAGAGGAAACAAGAAAGAAAGAAAGAAGAATGAGTAAAGACAACTAACTCACTACATCTTGTCAATAACCTAAGAAAAACTGCTTTCAGCCACCGATGCTCCATAAACCCCCCCTTCCCCCGTTTCTTTTTCTTTTTTTCTTTTTTTCTTTTTTGCTGTGTTTCTATGTTTCTATGTTGGAACCCCCTAGTTCCACAGCCCCGTTCCTTATTACTATACGCTTAACTCCCCACCCACCTCCCAGGACGATCTTTGTAATTCATCTCCCCTTCTTCCCTTCCTCCAGTTCTCGGTTTTCATTTTCCTGGGGTTCGCATACGTGAGTCGTGGAAGGATGCTGATCGGTGAAGACGGGGCGCGGGATGGGATTAGAGGGGGTGTATGTTTAGAGCAGCCAATGGTGAGGTTGTGGTGGGGAGTGGAGGGGTTGGGAAGAATGGGGTCGGGAATGGGGTGGAGGGATGGGAAGGGGGGTCAAGGGTGGGAGGGATTGGGAGTCAGGGGGGTTTTGGGCGCACGGAGATGTTATGTTATGGTGGTCGTAGGGTGTACGGAAGTAATTGGGGCCCGAAATTCCCGGTTGCTTCATTAGGATACGTCGTCCCTATGGGACGTGAGACAGTAATGCTCTAAATGCTGACTTGGAAACTTTCCGCCTTCGGTAGGTTTCCTTTTTTGGTCGAGAGGAAACGAGGGATTTGGTTTGCGTTTTGGTGTTTTGGTAGGTTACTTTCGATGGTTGAGGGAGATGTGATGAGTTGTGAGGTGGGGATGGCGGGGTTGCTGGGGGTTTTGTTGTTGGAAATAGGGTGGAAGATAACCATTGAGTCTCATTTGTCAAACTGAATGAACTGTAACACACATCTTTGTCGATATCGGTGTACGGATAAAGCAAGGACTTGGGAGCTTTTCGTTAAATCATCGTTGCAATTCAAAGGCTTTAAGACCTTCCAGGCATGGTACGTCATCGAATAACGTGCGTTCATTATACGATCAACTGCTTGTTTGGAACGTTTCACCATTCGTCCATACGTCTTAAGCGGGTAGCAGCTGCGATGCGGGAGATTGACAAAGGAAGGCGAGATCAGGTGGTGGGATCGTAGCAGTCCTTTCTACCGGATAAGTCAACGAAGGCAACCTTGAACTGTAAGCACGGACAACCACCAACGGCTATGCTTCAGCAGCTCACATCTTGATTGGCCTTTATAGTATCAGCATCTTCCGAGGTAAGGTCAGTTGTCCAAAAGTTCACGCCGAATCGCTTGGAGCTCGATGTATAGATGTCGCCGCTATGGACAATGCTCTGCAATTGTTGGTAGACGGCATCGGTCTGATCAGTGTTCGATCCGTCCTTTGGATATATGGCATACGTGTTCGTAACGGGCGCTTGAATCGCGGGCGAGGACGACATGAGCGTAACGGTGATATATATGTTGGCATATGAGCTGCAAATCAAGTATGTATATGTGTATAGAATATGTAGAACACTATGTAAAGCAGACGAGAACTCTTGACATTCAGCCCTATAGGGCGAAATCCAACAGCACTTTGGATTTGAAATGGGTTCAATGGGTAGCACAGGAGTATTCCCAGAGCTCTGCAGAACTAAATAGTCGTGGGGGGCTGACTAATTCGGCCCCCACCCAGAAGGAACAAGCGACCTCAATCCACAGCTCCCATAATGATATAAATAGAGCCCCAGCGTCCGTCTGAATAGCGGAAGAAAAAAAGGAAACAACAACGAAAGCTAGAGTCGACGGCTAGGATGCAAGGCTAAAGGCCTAATCCTCCTCCAATAACATATCTTCCAAGCTCCCTCGTAGGATCGCCTGTTCCTCTACCAGAAGGTTACTGCTAGCCCGGAGCTGGTCGTATATGGGTTGTAGGACTGGATTAGTCCTTAGTAAAGGCCTCAGTTGCGTAAGAGTTTGGGTCGTGGCTGTCCTGTACGCCTCCGCATGAACTAGGAAGTCTTTTAATAGCTCTAAATGCTTCAAAGTCTCATCTCCTTCGGACTCGTTAGGGACCAAATACAGGTTATGGTCCGTGGCCGGCGGAAGGACGACCCTACGCTTCTTCCGAAGCGGGCCCGATTCTGACTCATTCTTTACTGTAGCTTGCGAGTCTTCCCCCTCATCGTTCAACGTCCTCTTAACTCCTTTTCCCCTTTTAGGTACTGAAAGTTTGGTAGGCGTGAAAAAATCACTGAGCTTCTCTATGCCTGCAATCTTCCAATAGATTCCGTGCCAATACTCAGTGATCATGAAGAATTCGTTCGAGCTTTCTAACGTCCCAAAATCGTCTCCTATTTAGATATCGGATAGATGTCTGGATAAAGTTTTCGTAACTGGCTTTCCGTTCTTCTATAGCACGAATACCGGGAAGGAGGCTCACATGTAAGGTTTCGACTGTGATGGTAACACATAGTCGTGACAACCGAACCTTGTATATGATTTTGTGTTGAAAACCTGCATTGCGTACTCCAAGTTTTCGTTGTTCGAGATCGGCTCGATCGCAGCTGAAATCTGTCTCGATCGATGGTTTGATCGTTCTCGAATGAGATATGAAGTGGCAAGAGCAATTTGTTGAACCTTACTTACACTGGAGCAATGATTCGTTCGACCAGAAGATGTCTCAAATACTCACGGGTACGTATGAGGTATGACTAAGTGACAAATCAGAATGCTGTTCGAAAGTGTGACCAAATTGATGCGGCTTCCAAAACTTTTCAGGCTGTGTTAAACGCTTCGGAAATATTAGAGTGATCTTATAGATCCTTGCCTCAACCAGAGCGAAGCAGCGGCACAGTATCAATAAGAACTTTAAGGGATTTAAAAGAACCCCTGAGCTCTTTGGCTCGCTCTTTGATTTTCGTCTTGAAGTGAAATCCTTAGCTTTACTCTTGACCTTGGATTTTGCTTTCAATTCCTTCAATTTCTTATCTTTAATTGTCAGCATCTCCTCTTTACTGTCTTGAATGGTCTGGAAAACATGTTTCGAGTCGCAAATCCTCTCTCCACAAATTCTGACGTGATCTTCCGTGACTATCTAGAAGAGCCTTCAATAAACGGAGTGATATTATGAATTGTTTCTGCCTGATGTTAAGTCAGTCATGCATTTCTGACGCAATTAATGTACTTCTGATTATTAGTATGCGAGAAGACGACGAGATAAGATAGACAGCTGCAGAATAATTGATTCTTATATCTCTCAAGACTCTTGAATTTCTTCATCATTGCTGCTGACTGTTGTAGTACGATCATGAGTCTGAAATATAGTGAGAAAACATTACCCAAACCTTTTGAAGTCATGAAATATCGAAGTCATAGACTCATAGTCGGGTTTATTCATAGTTTTCTCCTTGGATGAAGGCAAGTTTGTACGAATATGAGTCCGCATTGTGATGAGCAATGGTTCAAAAGGTAAGGACATGAGGCTTAACATACCGGGAGTAACAGGACGGCTGGATTCCTGGGTGGATTTGTCTTCAGGCCGGGACACGATTAACACCCTTCCCTAGATACTTCCAGGGTCTTGCTTCTCTCCCGTCTTTTGCCAGACTATTGACTAGAAGGAAGCGGAATTAATATATTTTCTCTAGTTCCTCCATTTCCTTATTTCTCTCCTAAAAGAGAATCTTTCGCCAAAGCTTCTTTGTTGAATATGATCGTGCTCTTGATCCAGCACGTATAGTCGAGCTTTCACCTCTCGACATCGACATCTGCATTGTCGGCACCATTGTTGGGAAATACTTGAAAAATAATCCCACGACCTCTGCCAACTACGGTTCTTGAGGTTACGATCGACAACTCGTTCCTGTTACTTAGCCATAGAAGCTTGTTTCTTAGGAAAATATGTGTCTCCAAGCCGCTATTAGAGGCGCCAGATGCTTGAATCGAGTTCATGTGAGATCGAGTTGAGTTAAATTAAGCGTCATTAACCAACGCGTAGACGAGAAGTCATGATGGGAGTTATAATCGACTATTCGTCATTTCCGGTCGAGATGACCCACAAGGAAGTCAACAATAAGCACACAGAGGATACGAAGCTCCTGCCGAGGATCCACTCAATTTCAACAGTCGCAATTCACTCCGAATTAGATAACACCCTACACCCGAAAAATGTGGTAGAAGGAGAAAGTGCCGGATTTTCTTCCCTATTCTTGCTCGTTTTAGCTTTGCTGATCTCCATTGTCTTCTAAGGCAGAATACAAAATTCAGCTATTGACTCGATCTGACCCTAGTTTCCAGAGCAGCACACCGAGTCCCGAGAGTGACTTTGGCTGAGGAAACATTGGAGAAACCGTTTTGGTGCCATGCGGGCCTATTCCCTGAGCATGAAAAGGTCGTAGAATTCCGGTTGAGCGTTGCGCACAATGAAACTCTCTATACCAATTTTTTCGGTGCTGGTGATCGAACATGATTCCGTATCAACAGATAAATCTGCCTGTATGCCTAGAACAACCGTCTAGTAAGCCGTTTTGTATCGTAAATCTATATTCAGGTGGCATACATGTAGCGTCTCCAAATGTCGGACAAATTGTATGACTATCATTTTTTGGATTTAAAACGTGTGATTTGCAGGCATATTTACTAAGAAAAAGTTCATCTATGTTAAACTAAGACGCTGTTGATAAAGCAACGTTTATTTCTCGTTCGTTGAATGCGTAAATTAGCTCTATCTTTTGATCGCGTTTCTCTTGTTTAGAAAGTATGTTTGCTTCAATCGATGAAGCTTTGCATGTTAGTCGTTTTGTCTGTACAATCGAGTTCTTTTGACCATTCCTTTTAACTCTTGGCAGAGCTTGAAGTTCAGCGCTCTTCAAATAGTTTGATTCCATCGGAACTAGACGTGTGGCTTTATGACAGTTTCGGTCTACATCGAGCGTCTTCGTCGATTCAATCAAGACGTTTGATGAGTTCGAATAGATCAACTTTTTGTTCTCGTTGATCTTTCAAGCCAACCATATAATGCCAGACGTGTAGGAAAATGGTGGCATTAATCATGGGCGAAAATAATGCGGCGAACGCTGTCAACAGGCCGATAGTTTCGACGAGTATATCTTTTTATTTGTTAAAATATTGTATCAATTATCTTTGTGCACAAAACTTGGACCATTTCTTTATTAATTTCTATATTTTTCTCATTTATCCGGAAGTCCGCATTGCACGAACGCGCCGCATCTTCCTCGTGGAATGTTCGTGCACATTTGATGCACATAATTCTGGCCTGGGTTTCAGGAGCAGATTGGAAGAAAGTTTTAATCAGTATAGTTTAACAAATGACATATTCAAGCAAAATATCCTTTAACTGAACAGGAAAAAAATACTACGTAACAATGATAGTCTTCTCGATTGGAGAGTCTTCGTCGCTTCTCACCCCTTCCTAGTCTCCCATCATTATGGTGCTTGTCTGCAGACTCAGCTCGCTCGTTGGAAGTGAAAATCTCTAAAGAAACGTTAATAGTATTAGTCCTACGCTTCTTCATTCATTTTTGTCTGTGTGCCTCCGCTGCTTTGCTTGACTCTGGTACTTCTCATTGGCGCCACTCTCAGTTCCTTCCATTTGTACTTCAATAGGGAAGTAAATCAACATTCTCCCCCGTTCTTAAGCGGGGATAAGGTAAATGCTGCGTTCGATTATTATGCTGAGAAAGAGGTTTGTAATAAGATGAGAAATAAGATTTAAATGTAACAAGGATGTTATTTAAAGAACGCAGCGTAATCTATTGAAGAAGTGAGTTGATATTGTTGGGTGCATAGCAGAACTCACTTTGCAGACGGGGTCTTTCAGCTAGGGAACAATACTCCCGTGAACAGGGGCAGACATAGAAGCCTGTATGCTTGGGTATCTTGTGCACAAGCATCTTCGGCCAAGCATATCGCTGATTCTCGGCATTATAGCTCACCGCTTAGGCTGCTCTGCGCTTCACCGTCAGTCCCAGTCATTAGCGACAGCCAGTATTTTCTGGCATCCCGACCACGACCCTAGGAGAGCGCGCAGGCCAGCGACCAAGTGGGTTATGTGAGCGGGAACAAAAGCCTCTCGTGGTCTCATAATCGCCATATCTTTCAGTCGTCGCAGAACCGCCGGGTCCGAACTTAGCTTTCGAAAGTTGCCCTATCCTAGACTCGACGACCGGTAGTTGACGTTTTGGGCGATCGAAACATCATGGCGTTATGAAAATCTAGACCTGTCAGGATTGGAGAAGGGCGTATAGTGCCCCCATCTCAGCAGGGCGAAAGGGCGAAAAATTTGTTCACGGGTAGATCTTACTTGAACAGTTGCTGACAGCAGAATATAGTCCATGGCTCACAAGATAATCATCTTCTTCAGATATTATGGTTGACTTCGTATCAAACTTCGTGAAAGTTACATGCCTTCGCGCCTAGCAAGAATAGCGCTGAAGAAGGCACGGAGGTTGTGGCGGGCGAAGTAGCGTTGGAAATATACTCCATATACGTATGATCTGTGTGGGCGTGATATATATTCGTTGGTGGAAGATTTTAATTTGTGGTGTTGCTGATGTCATATTGAAGAGGGAAAGATGAGATTATAGGGACTTGATGGGTAATCGTGAGTCAAGGCATCGTGGTAAAAAGATTTATAGCAAGATTCATGTACTTCAGAAGCAGAAGTGGCAACCATTGTCCGGAAGCCCTGTTTCTTCGAATGTTCATTGCAGCGTTAGTGAGATGAATGACGTATGCGAACGTAGTTGATGGATAATTTGCGGCGATGTCTGAACCAGGGTCAGGGACCCTCGTTGCAATCTTCGAATGTGTTTTAGTTTGTTCATTCAAAGAAAGGGACTCAATTCGACGGCCACGAAAAGCAAAGAGGCGGTGGAGTTGAAGCATGACATATCCGACTCCGCACTGCACTGAAACATCATTGAAAGTTATATGACCAGAAGTAAGTCGATTTGGCAGACACGCGAGATTAGTGCGCAAATTATGATCTGAATCGACATCGTGGTTGCATTATCATGAATTTTCTTGTTCTTGCGCTGTTGCTCGATCTCATCTCTTATATTTTTCTTCATTGCTGCTCTGTTGATCTCAGTTGCTTCTATTCAAACATTTGATAGTTTAAACTTTTGAAGTCGTTTAAACATTGCTACATGATCAACGTTCTGACGTTTATAGAGTTCTTTGATCTCATTGATTCAATTCTCACTGCGATTTCTACTTGCAATAGACTTAGGATTTACAAACAGAGTGAACATTATCTGTTAGAGTTAACATTCTTCTCTTGATTATGCATTTGAACCCCTGACTTTTGCGTCGCCTTTTCCATGTGTACATCTGTTTTTTTTTCTTTAAAGTTATTGAAGAGCTTCCATAGGCTTTCCATAGGTCCGGGCCCATCTTTGTGAAACCGCCATGCATAGAAAAGAAGGCATCAAGACGTATTTCCCAGGAGCGGAGTAAACGTCTCAAAGTTTTAGCTTCGAAGTAGGTGAACGGTATAGAGGTCAGTGAAAACACAACGACGGTCCTCGTATGGTCTCAAGATCTTAGATTGTAGTTTGGTGAGCACTACTTGCACTTCAATCTTATGAAGGCGTTCAGTGATCTCGACGAAAGTCCTCACTCTCCATCTGTGTAAGTTGTACTAGGAGATAGAGGCCGCGAACAAATTGATCTTTTTATTCAAACCGAAGCGATCGTCAAGATCGTGACAAGGAAGGTGATATACGTTATTGTAATAATCTTTCTCAGATTTTTGATTGCATCGTTCATCGTGATATCCGTTTGGACAACATTTGTTGAGATACTTCAGATAAACCTATTTTTTCAACCTCGACAAAGATCGAGACATTTGCTGCTGACTGAGCTGAGAGGCTGCCGTCACTTCAAAATGTCTTTGATGGCCTTTTCACTTCAATAGATTGTGAAGTCGATATTTATCGAGTCGGAATCGATAAGATCTGTACAGTCGGGCTTGATAGAACTAAGGTTGATGAGACTAAAATCGACGGAGCCGAACTTGATAATGTCATCCCTGTTGATTTGAATGTCAAGGCGTAGAGGATGCAGTTGTTGCTCCACGTATCCCCCAAATTGAAGGAGCATCTGGCCCTGAGCCGGGTCGGGAGGAGGATCGCGAGGAGCGGTCATCATCCTCTCAACCTCAGGCTCAGGACCAGATGTCACCCCGGGCTCAGGATGGCTTGGGCTGGTCCGAGGAAGCATGGAGCTGGTGGAACTTGACACGGATTCCGCGGGCGCTCTAAGCATCGATTAACCGCGACATTTCAAAGTCATTGAAAATTATACTTACAAATCTGGTGCTTCATACGCACAGTTACCTCCGGATACGGCACACAGAGCACACTTCCTTGATTCCTTCCCCGCAGGGAACTTGATCTTAATACACTCTACGTCCCTTCCACGGCACTTCTTACATCTATTTCCCGGCAAAACGGGAACACCCTTGTGATAGATGTTCAGCGCGGTCTTATGATGCTGCACAGCAGGTGATAGATTCTCCATATATGGAGGTAACAAAGCGGGTCTTTGATCCGGTGGATCGCGAGAGACGCGAGGACGAGCGACGGGCGGAGCGGGCAGGCCAGAGAGATGAAATCGAGATTAATGAAGATGGGCTTGGTGAAGCTAGTGAAGTGCATGGGCATTCGCGCGGCCCTTGCGCAATATCATTAAACAAGCGTTCAGCTCATGCTTGCAGTCTGTGATGAGAAGAGTGGTGCGTGGCCCCAGGGAAAAGTCCCATTTCTTTGGGTAGCCAATTTCAAACGCACTCTGCTACATTTCTAGATGTATAGCGGCAGATTTCTTAGATAGCTTAATCCGTTCAGTATCTTCGTATAGGCTTTATAATTCATGTCATCGTATTTGAGCCGACGCTGTACATAATTACCAGGACCATGAGCGAAATTTTCGGATCGTTAAAGCTCTTGACCAAGGCGCTTCGCTCGGCATTGGATAGAACAGAATGTAGGACGGCGGTCTCGACGTTAAGAAAGCTGCAGACAACCCTTAGAAATATGCCATAATCGGCGTGTCTTCTATGATGAGCGTTCTGTGAATATGTATATTGAGGGAAAAGAGCTGTGTGGCCAGATCTGCTTTATATAGTCTGTAGCAGCGAATACAGCGCTTACAGCCCGCTACAAGGATTAAAGCAGGGATGAACTGTACGTGGCGTTTGTACAAGCAGGTGATACATGGTAAAATTGGACTCCGCGCGCAGCAAGCAAAGTTGCATATGGTCAGGACGTGTGTGGACTAATGGAAAGCTGTGATTCTGAGCGCGTACGAATTTGACTGGGGAGACCTTCTGATGAAAGCATACGTTGCAAGACCGATTCGAAACCTTACATGTCGAAAGCGACATAAGCCCCTATAGCCTTAGTAATTAGACATTTTCTAGGGTTACTACCCAGCCATCATAGCCAGTTCCGCAAGGAAACAAGCAAAGGTCGGCTCAGATTTGTGATAGGATCCACCTGCGTCTCTGGTGTAAGTGGATATTTCGACGTCAGTATCTTTCGCCTTATCGTTCGACTGAATCGGGATCTCATATTAATATGAGAATGACATATGATATCAATTTGCTTATCGAATTGTATTAAAGAAAAGACTTGTGTACTCTTTCTCATTTATAGTCATTTGTTACTGAATGACTGATGCAATTTTGCAAGAAATGACGTCGTAGTTGATGTGTGATGTTATTTTTATATGCGTCGCATCTGCTTCAAATCTTGCTTGACAAAGTAAAATCAACGCTTGCTTCAAGATTGTGACTTCATTCAGATTCATATCAGTATAAATTTTGTCAGAATCCAAATCTAGCATCAGTTGAATGTTGAGTTTCTCTTGATCATAACATGCACCCGCTGGTACGGCGGACCTGAAGCATTGTTGTTGTAAAGGATGTGAGAGTCTCTCAGTGAGGAACGAAGGATTTCTCTAGGTAATGGAGCGCCAGTAGAGTTTAAAGGTGTTCGATACTTTGGTGGGTGAAGACATCAGCAATAGCCGTGTTGAAAGTATGTTGTGTCTCTAATTGTACCTCTGCAAATATTGTGGGAGTTATGCGAAGGTTAAGGTAAAGGTACTGAACTTAAGATCTATTGAATTTTCATTAGTTTTGTAGACTAGCATCTTCCGCACTCGTCATTGAGTGAAGTTGTTAGATCGAGTGGTTCTCAATATCCTTCATAGGTCCTTATTCCCCATCGTCTTCACAACGTCTATATATGATAGCTTCAGCGAGAAAAAGGTAATTTACCCGTGCCCCTGTGCAGTGTTATGTAGTTGATAGAATACCAGAAGAGGCGGGTCTCGTACTCAATCCTCGGCCTGGGCCATGTGAACGTATCTTTAGAATTGATAGCTTTAAGTAGAGACGGCCATGGAACGTCCCAAGCTAGCTTTCAATGGCTTGTCTTCCCTGCATACCGAAGTCAGTCTCGATGCATAATTCCACAAGTAGTTAAGAGCTACTTGCCTTTGCTTGAGTGGCCTCTGCAAAATGCGGTCCAATTCGGCTTGGTATGAGTATATAAGCATGCTATGATAACGGTGACCAGCAAAGACAAACTAAGCGATGTTACCAGTTGTATTCGGTACAGAGTTCGTCGTGAGCTCAATTGGATAGTTGAAGGGAACGAGCAACCCTTAAATTACCAAATATTTATTTTAGATTGAGTCAGTATAAGCGACATGTATAAGGGTAGAAGATTGCCATAGGCCTAAACGGCTTGAGAGAATGGTGAAAGACGTTGGAAGGAGACACAGATTGACGAAAGAGACGGACAGCTTTTTTAAACAGCGCTTGCTCGAGCTCACAATTCCACAGGCCATTCATCGGCGAGCATGGTGTGAATTACTTGCCCAAGAGATAAAATAATGTGCCAGTAGAACAATTGTATGTAATTATGCTGTACAGGGATCGTGTAAAGCAAATAGAGAGCGTCCCATGGCATATCCGAATCAGCGACAACAAATCCAGCTATGAGCTGCGGTCAAGGTACTGTTTGATTCCGAAAGCCGCTATGGTAGTTAGCATAGCCCCTCGTGCGTCTCAGCATGGGTTGCATCACTTACTCAGTAAAACCAAAGCATACCTTATTAGCCCACTCGTCTTACTCTCAGCCCCGAGGGTCAAGATGTAAGTAACAAGACTAAAGTTTACCTTACCCTCCCGGTCAAAGTTTGGTTTCTGCAGAGTCATTTTGCGGAACTTCTCGACCTTGCCTTTGAATGGCGGATACCTAACATTCAACAGACCTTCCATCCACCCAGGCGTAGTGGTGACACTCCGACGGTGAGTGAAGCAATCGAAGCTCGCTTTACCGCGGTAAGCACCTTGGCCAGAGTCACCCACACCGCCGAAAGCGAGGGTGGGGATTGAGCCATGGTAGAAACCATCGTTAACCGATGCACCACCAGAGCGAATCTCCCTTAAAGCACGATCTGTCTCCTTCTTTGTGCCGAAAGGGTACAAGCCAAGTGGGGTGCTGTGGACCTCGTTAGCGATCTTGATGGCCTCGTCGAGGTTGTTGACAGGTAAGATGGGCATCAATGGTCCGAAACTCTCGTCAATGAGCAAGCTGTCAGATGGACTATCGACTTGGATCACCGTGGGTGCAATATATCTTTCACTTTCGTCCATTTCTCCGCCAATTAAAATCCTTCCCTTGGTCTCGTCGACCATCTTCTTCAATCTTGTCCATTGCCTGCCACTGACGATACGGCCAAAATCTTCAGAGCTCTTCACACCATTGGGAAAGAACTCTTTCAATGCGCTCTTTAACTCTTCAATGAAACCCGGTAATACTTCTCTGTCAACCATGGTGTAGTTTTGGCTTATGCACACTTGTCCGGCATTCACTGTCTTCGCCCACAACAACCTCCTCGCCGCCAACCTCACGTCAGCATTTTTGGTCACAATAGCAGGATTGCGGCCTCCTAGTTCCAATGTCACTGGTGTTAGAGTCTCCGCAGCTTTCTTAGCAATGATCGTGCCTACGGCGGCATTGCCAGTGTAAAAGATCTTATCCCATTTCTGCTCCAATAGTTTTGTGGTTTCAGGTATTCCACCTTGAACGACAGAGTAACAGGTAGGATCCAAAGAGGTCTCTATGATGTGTTGAACGATAGCTGCAACGTTCGGAGCGACCTCGCTAGGCTTGACTACTGCAGTATTACCCGCCGCAATGGCGCCAATCAATGGACCGATTGTGAGCTGAACTGGAAAGTTGTAGGTACTAGAACAATGTAAGCACTATTCCTATCATGCAGGGCTATGGAACGAGCTTGACAAACCCAATGATAAGCACACATCCCAGTGGGTCCTTCCTGATTTTGGGGCGCAGGAGCTTGTTTGCCAGCGGCATATCGGCAGCACTCTCATCCTTTGCCCATTTGGCAAGATGGTCACAGCAGAAAATTGTGTCATTAGCACACCAGTCTACTTCTGTAACGACAGACTCGAATATTCCTTTCCCCAAGTCCCTTTTACAAGCCTCAAGAATAGCGGGTTCATTATCCCTCAGCCTGATAGAAGGAAGACGCGATTAGCTTAGAAAGGTTGTCGATGAGAATTTATATACTCACCCCCAATACAGCTTCCGTAGCTGCACAAGTCTGAAATTGATATCCTTGGTCTTCTGCGAGTGGAAGGTTGCGCGGACTTTGTCGACGGTGCTTGGTATAGACTCAACCGAGGCATACTTGAACTCTGGGATTGTAGAACTCATGATATAAGGAATTGAGATATTTTATATCAATGGTTTATAGGAGGAAATTGCCTCCTGGTTTTGCGCTTCGTTTTTGAGCGTGCGTAGACGATTGAAGAAGGGGACAGGCACTTCACTGAGTGTATGAACGAGTATTGCCTCGGTACAAAACGTTAACTTCCTAGGCACGCTACTAGTATCCGTGCCCCCCACTTTCGCTCAGTTCTTCGCTTAGTGCTCACCAGCCATGCACCACTTTCAGCCATGCACCACTAAATCTTCATATTTTTGATTCATCACCTTCAAAAATCCACCAAATTTCAACCACATGACTGCTACTTACGCTATCATCGAGGGTCGCATTCAGAAGGCTATTGACGCCATAAACACGCGTGAAAATCCTAATCGAGCCGAAATTGCGCGCGAGTTTCGTGTTTCATATGACAGACTTCGATCTAGACTACGAGATTATCAGTTCAAAACAGCAGTACGAGAACTGCATGACAGAGCTTTAAAACCTGATCAGAAGTCAGCTTTACGACAATACTTAACTACAGTGAATCAGTTAGATCTGTCAGCTAGACTACACATGATGCAATCAACGGCAAACGCTCTTCGTGCTCAAGACTTTGCTCGTTGAAATTCTTCAGCTCTACTGAACGCTCAATGAGTCAAACGATGATTAGATCGTCAGTCAGATCTCTTCAAAGCTAAACGAAAGTCTTTAGCAGCTGAAAGAAAGAACGCGCATGATTCGAAAGTACTACAGACTCATTTTGATGAGTTTAATGAGATGATGATCAAATATGATATAACGAAGAATGATACACGAAATCGGCTAACGTATGAGCATTGCATCGTTGCACGCTCCGATTGAATTGTTACTGTAGATTCAAATAGAAGAATTTACTTCAAGAATTCGAATAATAGAGAGTCGTTGACGAGCATCGAATGCATCAGTGAAGGGAACAAGGATATACCGTCAAATAGAAGCCGCTGAAAATGCTCGCAAAGCACGCAAAAAGCAGTCTAATAAGATTCTCAAAATCGAAGACATCTTGTAAGTCAAAGATGCTCGAAGTATGACTCAAGATAGACAGAAATTGAAGGACGAGAGGCAGCAGCAGCGCGAAGAGATCTGGGAAAAGCGTTATTTAAATGCACTAAAGAAGTGCTACAGGGCTACTAAGCCCCATAGGGCTGCTCGCATTAAATTCGTTCAGGCTTATCAGTAGAAATGGCGGGTTATTTTGAAGCAATTGCTCAAAAATCCTCGTGTATATAAAGGGTAGTTGAATTTAGTGGTGCATGGCTGAAAGTGGTGCATGGCTGGTGAGCACTAAGCGAAGAACTGAGCGAAAGTGGGGGGCACGGATAGGTTCCTCCGAGTTCTTATCGATAAACCTTACGTTGTCTCCGTAGGGCTCGGAGCTACACGATCGGGTCTCTCTCACAGAAGAGCTGTACAATGTTCTTTGAAATGAACCAATGGTTGACCGAATCATCACACCATAGCAGCTGTTCCCTGGGAACCATCGTCAGCGATCACCCAGCGCTTCACCGAGTCTGAGAGCTGTAAGACTCCCACGTGCTCCATAGGGTTGAGGGGGCGCAGTCGAGTCCATCCCCATCAGACGAAAGCCCCCAGAGCTGTGCATGCTCCTCTAGTATCAACATAACACCCATAGAGATATCGAGCAGCTGTACATCTTTGTACCGCAGTAGTACACAACGATAATGAGACTCTGTGTCCCACCCATCTAATACTAACCCACCCCAATCTCTTCTAAACCCCCAAGACATAATTCAATATGTACCGCAAACCCTCCGGCCGCCTGTCCTTCTCCTTCAACCGCCTTATCACCAACGCCGTCCCCAACTTCGCCAACGATGGCGGCGCCTCAGACGCCGATCTCACCCCCAAACAGCAAGACAACCTGTTCCGATGGCAGCTTTACCAGCCAGATCCAAAGGTCCTTAACGAACAAAGCTTCTACCTGGCTGGCATTGTTGGTATGCTCCCAAACCGCGCACCGTCAATCATTTATCTCTAGTAATAAAGAGCTGAGCTCCTGATCAAAGAAAATCCATCCCAATCCCCCCGCATCCTCTCCTCCCTCAAAAAGCACTCCATTCTCCTCCCCACATCCCCTTACATCCAAACCTCCCTCATCACAAAGCAGCTCCCGCATCAAATCCCCTTCCTCTCCATCCACCGCCAACGCGCCCTAATCGGCCTCTTGTTCTTCTGGGAAGAAGAGCTCGTACGGTGGCGCCTTCTCGAGGACGAGGAGGCTGAGATTGTAAAACTAGTCAGCGACCTGGGGGAGGATGATGAGGGTTTGCAGGTAGCGCTGGGGGTGGTTAGGAAGAAGATGAGGGTGCCGCCGGCGGGGAGGGGAGAGGAGAGGGGTGAGTTGCCAGGCTATGGAGAGGGTGGGGGGAGTGTGGGGGTGCTGGGCGGTCCGGCGTTGCAGGAAAGACAGACGAGGCCGTCGGCGCGGGTGATGAGGAGGGAGCGGGCTGGGGAGAGGGCTGCTCTGAGAGAAGTAACAGCGGGTGCGGGCGAGGCGTAATCTTCGCTTTAGGAGCCTGAGGGTATAAGGACGGAGTAAACGGGTTCAGATAATATAAGAAACGCGAACGAGGAATAATGATTATGTATGTTGTCACGGGATTAAAGAAGCTAGGTTTAGGGGGAAATGTTGAAGACGCAAGGATTATGTTCATGAGGATAAAGGAGCCATTAAAGCAATTATATTCATATCCCATTCAATTCTGCATATGCAACATGACGCTCATCAATGATGCCACAAACATATCCCCATATCCACGCTATGCTGCCGACCTTTAGAAGTGCAAGTGCCAACAACGAGGAAAACAGGGCTTCACACGTAAGCCTCAAAAACACACAATACTCAAGTAAATCGAGATCGCTTGCCGCCTCCACTGAACCCATCTTTCCCATCTCCTAAACTGCCAATATCGAAGAAATCCCCGAATTGTATCCTCCTCTTGGATCCCGCACCTGAACCTATCGACCGTGTAGTAGTAGCTGATCTTGTGTTGTGCCTGCTCGTATGGTTTCCGTTTCGATGAGGGGTTCTGGAACCTCGTGGAACCACCTCAACTCGAACGGCTGGCGTGGATATCGTTCCTGGGGGTTGTGGCTGCACGTCTGACGGCGAAGGACTGGTATTTGCTGGATCGGTGGTTTGCATATCGATATCCTGAGGATATGGGATGGATGAGCGGAATGAGAAGACCTCCGATTTCGGGGTAGCGCTGACTTGAGTTTGCGTAGGCTCTGATGTCGGTCGTGGAACAGCGGCTGTCCGTGCTGGTGAGGTCGACCGTGAAGGATGGCGTTCTTGTAATGTTTCTCGACTTTCCTTACGTCGAACCACAGGAGAGCTGCTTCTAGCCCGCTTTTCTGTTTCCCCTCGCTCATCGTCGGTGTCGCTACCAGCAGGGGGCGGTAGACTGCCGTCTAAGCGTTCTGTAGCCCACTGCCGGACTCTCCAACCCTCGCCATCTCCCAAACCTAGGTTTTTCTTATCAAGGAAGGCGAGAACGTCATCGAGTGCATCTTGATATCCCGCTTGACGTGCTCGAGTTTGATCAGATGCGGCTGTCTTGTAGAGATTCGTCACAGATAGAGCTGCGGTCCTGAAGGCTTGGATGAGCTGTTCGGGCGGTTGGGCCGGTCGTTGCTTTGGCGACTTTGGTAAAGATTTGTTAAGACTTCTCATCGAATCCATAGTTTAACTTAAGCCTGCAATGATAATATTCTCGGTGCTTGTGTACCGTTCGGCTAGAGGGAGCGGGAGATAGAAGGAGGTATGATCTTGTAATCAGGAAGATGCGGAGCGATGACCTTCTATAGAAAATGCGGAAGGTGTTCGGAGCGTAACGCCTGGAAGATGCTTGATCCAGAGTGTAAATTATTCTGCCAAGAGAGTGACAAAGCAACTGTAACAGCACCTTCACAGATCAAATGATTGTGTTTGAGGCTTGATTGCTGATTTCTTTAGGAATGGAATAAGTCGTAACAAGATCGAGGTGGCCCCGCCGAAGTGGGCCCTAGCGCCGGAGCCGGCGCCTTATGTAATCGCGTCGGAGGGCTTTGGTGCTTGGTACCGTACTCTAATAGTTAATTACGCGAAACATTTCCACTACCTTAAACGCCCTAACCACTACATCACAGCCAGACAAGCTCCAATACGTTTGCAACGTACAAGAAGTCCACCGAAGAAACACAGCACCATCTCCTGCAGCTTCGACAATTTCTCTGAACTTAAACGCGCTGGTACACCAGAAATACAGTCTTGCTGTACAACCCAGCCAAGGGCCTTACTCCCCCAGGCTCTTAGAGGATGGCTCCCTCCAAAGTTGGCCGGCCCAAGTCTACCAGGACATTGTCAGACACGTCCATGACTGACGTAAACAATAACACCAATGGTCGAAAGTCCGCAAATCATGAGGAAGATATGGCGGTACTTTCCCCAGTTCCTTCCCCGTCCTACGTGTTTCTATATTAGACATAAGATCCAGTGATTGGCCAAGGCCATGCTGACTATTATATTCATAGAACAATCAAGAAACGCCAGATTACTCCGTATGTGTTTATTTCCTGGCTTTGCAAAATTGCTTTTATCCCCAAATGCTTACATGCCTCCCAGGATTCCGATACAAACCCAAATACAACTGCTAGCAGTGTAGCGGGCGATACTATGCAACACGATGGTCGTAAGCGAAGGTCAGAAGCAACACAGCTACGGAAAAGCGTGTTCGGGAAGAAACATAACCGACTGGATGAATCAAAGGTGGGGCATCTTCTATTGAACGACCTGCTATTACAAGACTTATACTAATACATCCACATCATCATAGGAAGACGATTCCATTCGACGATTTCGCTACCTTCTAGGACTTACGGATCTATTCCGCCACTTTATAGATGCCAGTCCAAACCCTCGCATCAAAGAGATCATGGCCGAAATCGACCGTCAGAACGATGAAGAGGCAGATAAGGGCAAGAAAGGTCATGCGAGAAAAGGTGGTGCTGCAGCGGAGCGGCGAAGAAGGACAGAGCAAGAAGAGGATGCTGAGCTGCTCAAAGACGAGAAACGCGGGGGGCAAGCTGAAACCATCTTCCGCGAGTCTCCAGCCTTTATCAAAAATGGTGAGATGCGTGATTATCAGGTGCAGGGCCTGAATTGGCTGGTATCGCTGCACGAAAACGGTATCTCAGGTATTTTAGCCGACGAGATGGGTCTAGGCAAGACACTGCAGACCATCGCATTCCTTGGCTACCTTCGACATATTTCCAACATCACAGGGCCCCATCTAATCGTTGTACCAAAGTCAACGCTGGATAACTGGAAGCGCGAGTTCACAATGTGGACACCGGAAGTAGATGTTTTGATACTTCAGGGTGCCAAAGACGACCGGCACCAGCTAATCAATGACCGACTGATCGATGAGAAATTCGATGTTTGTATAACGAGCTACGAGATGATTCTCCGAGAGAAGACCCATTTGAAACGATTCGCCTGGGAATATATTATCATTGATGAAGCTCACCGTATCAAGAATGAAGAATCCTCTCTAGCTCAAATCATTCGTCTCTTTACATCCCGAAATCGGTTGCTGATTACGGGCACACCTCTTCAGAACAACCTACACGAACTTTGGGCATTGCTGAACTTTTTACTGCCGGATGTTTTTGGCGATTCCGAAGCTTTCGACTCCTGGTTTTCGAGCCAGAGTGCGGATCAAGACACTGTCGTTCAGCAGTTGCACAGAGTACTTCGACCCTTCCTTCTACGGAGAGTGAAGAGCGACGTGGAGAAGAGTTTACTGCCAAAGAAAGAAGTAAACTTGTACATTGGTATGTCAGATATGCAAGTCAAATGGTATAAGAAGATCCTTGAAAAAGACATTGATGCTGTCAACGGTGCTGCTGGAAAGCGCGAGTCCAAAACTCGTTTGTTGAATATTGTCATGCAATTACGAAAATGTTGCAACCATCCTTATCTTTTCGAAGGGGCCGAGCCGGGTCCTCCATATACGACCGACGAGCACCTGATCTATAACGCGGGAAAGATGCTTATGCTCGACAAGATCTTGGTACGGATGAAGAGACAAGGCAGTAGAGTCCTCATCTTCTCTCAGATGAGCAGAGTACTTGATATTCTTGAGGATTACTGTGTGTTCCGAGAGCACAAGTACTGCAGAATTGACGGTTCAACTGCGCACGAAGACCGCATCGCTGCAATTGACGATTATAACAAGCCAGGCTCCGAGAAGTTCGTATTTCTTCTTACCACCCGAGCTGGTGGTCTGGGCATCAATCTTACGAGTGCCGACATCGTCATTCTTTTCGATAGCGACTGGAATCCCCAAGCAGATTTACAAGCGATGGATCGTGCACATCGAATAGGGCAGACTAAGCAGGTTGTGGTTTTTCGTTTCGTTACTGAGCAGGCAATCGAAGAAAAGGTCTTGGAACGAGCAGCGCAAAAGCTTCGGTTAGATCAGCTGGTGATTCAACAAGGGCGAGCACAGCAGGCTGCAAAAGCAGCTGCCTCGAAAGATGACCTGTTGAACATGATCCAACACGGCGCTGAGAAGGTGTTCAAGACTGATGGCGCAACAGGTGTGCTGGGCAGCAAGTCCGATCTCACGGACGACGACATCGACGCGATCTTAAAACATGGTGAAGAACGAACCGCAGCGCTCAATGCAAGATACGAAAAACTTGGTATTGATGACCTGCAAAAGTTCTCTTCAGAAAATGCCTACGAGTGGAATGGCGAAGATTTCACGAAAGCCGCGAAGAAAGAAATTGGTGTAGCTTGGATCAATCCGTCTAAGCGTGAGCGCAAGGAACAGTCGTATTCCATGGACAAATACTACAGACAAGCCTTATCAACAGGCGGAAGAACAGCGGACAACAAACCCAAAGCACCACGCGCGCCAAAGCAAGTCCAAGTACACGACTACCAATTCTTTCCCTCCAAGCTTCGCGACCTGCAAGACCGAGAAACTGCCTATTTCCGCAAGGAGATCGGCTACAAAGTCCCTCTGGGTGATCGAGAAGATATGGATGAGAGCGATAAAGAAGCCGAGCGCGCCCTTGAACAGCAGGAAATTGACGATGCCACCCCCTTAAGTGAAGCCGAACAAGAAGAGAAAGCTCGCATGTCGGACCAAGGATTTGCCTATTGGAACCGCCGTGATTTCCAGCAGTTCATCAACGGTTCTGCGAAGCACGGTCGCTATAACTACCGAGACATCGCCACAGAAGTAGATGGTAAGGATGAAAAAGAAGTAGCGGAATACGCAAAAGTGTTCTGGAAGCGCTTCACGGATATCCAAGACTATCCCAAGTATATATCTACTATCGAAGCTGGTGAAGAAAAATCAAGGAAGCTGGACCATCAGCGGAGAATGCTGAAGCGGAAAATGGAGATGTATCGCGTACCCTTGCAGCAGCTCAAACTCAATTACTCCGTCTCCACAACAAATAAAAAGGTCTACACCGAGGAAGAAGACCGTTTCTTACTCGTCATGCTCGACCGTCTTGGTGTTGACGGTGAGAACATCTATGAGCGCATCAGAGACGAGATCCGCGAGAGTCCATTATTTAGATTCGATTGGTTTTTCCTTAGTCGTACACCAGTGGAGATTGGGCGACGGTGCGCTACTCTACTGACAACGGTGGCGAGAGAGTTCGAGGCCGGCGATGGAAAGACCGTTAATGGGAACGGGGTTGGGAAGGGAAGGGCGAGGGAAGAGACAGAGGAAGAGGAAGAGGATTTGACGCCGGCGCGGAAGAAGGCGAAGAATGGTGTCAAGGTAGATCCTTTTCCTTGATTGTGGCCAATTGGACGGCAGAGCTGACACGAAGGGCATAGAACAAGCAGCTCGATTCTGTGAAGAACGGAAGCAAGGCCACCACGACACAGACATCCAGGGCAGGGAGCGTGACTTCGAACGGCTTTGCAACCAAGCCTAAGGGAAAAGGGAAGAAGAAATGAGTGCCATGTTCTTGAACGCATTTTTCATTTTCACTAAGCGCGGATTGGCGCAGGCAGCTACGAGGCATGGGAGGGCTGGGGCTTTTACTGGCTTGGGCGTTGCTGGTAGATCTGAAGCTATCCATGATTTCTAGAGCTGCTGTTTGATGATTTGCAGGGGCAAGGAGGACTTGCTAGGGTTTGCTAGATGTACAATAGCAGGGTAGAGGCCTGAGGGGTTGAGGATACGACACGCTATTGGGGATGGGCGACGATGGATAAGCGAACGATTTCAGAAGGACCTCTGACATCATGCTTCTGTGGCCATCGTGGGTAGCGATAGTCTTAACTGGTGAGGTGATGGCTATTCATGAGATCAAACATCAAGATTATTAGCCTTTGCTGTTGTGATGTACAACATGATACAAGAAGTCGGTATATACACTTCAATCACAAGAGGATAAAATATGTTGTCGTGACCTCTTCCTCGATGCTTAGATAGAAGTGCGGATATGTTGGGAAAGTAGAAAGAAGGGTTCTTTAGATGTCGGATTGCCAATTCTAGTCATGATTCAAGTAGTAGATCGTACCTAGCTGCATAGATATCAAATACAAGCGAACCCGAACTGCGCATATCGCTGCAGCGATGATTCCAGCAGCCAGGTCGTTGTATTTTGTCAGAATCACTTATTCACGTCCTTTGGAACTCCCATTTTAAGAGCCCAGTCCGAGCGCATGCACCTCAACCAACACCTTGCTACGCTGAGCAGCTGACGGTATTTGGAAAGTGAAAAATGCAATAGAAGATAAGAGTCAGTGAATTAGACTGGGGAGAGGAATTGGGAGAAGAGCGTTCCGACCTAGAAGGATTTGGATTCTTTATCCTCCATGGCTCACATTTCCATTTTTTTTAGAAGACTTGACTTTTAAAACCCAAGAATATTGTCCCTCAACTCTTACCTTTTGCATCGGGGGAAGAATACGTGTAAAAGAGATGCCAATAGGAATAAAAGGAAGAACCGAACGATTCTCTTATGACCATAGATTTCTTTATCGACCTGCTCGACTGGCATTTAGAGAGCTTAGCGAGACCGTTGCAGTGGAAACATAAAGAGGTTTTGCTACCTAGGAAAGTTCGGGGGGTGGTAGTGTCTTCACAAGAGGTTTGTGTCAGGGGATGTGTGCATGCTTGCGTATCCGGGAAATTTCCTCGGCAATGTGTCAATAAGAGTTGGGAATGTTTTGTCTAGGTTGAAGTGGTTTGTAAAAACATCACGTCCAAGACGATTGGGTATGTTCTTTGGATAACTGGAACTAACCTCTTACCATTCGTCGCCCAGGTCATCATTTCGCTTTCCAAGAATAATCGTAATGTCCCGCCTCGAAGCCTTAGATTCCGAGTCGAATCAGGCATAGACTAAGCATTTGACTGACTGTTAATCAGGTCTCATATTTGGGGCGGCCTCACTAATCAGGATGTTGTGCCAAAAGTGTTCTTAACGGCGTTCTCCTGTTTCGTATTACGATTCTTTTTCTTAGCTTTGAGCACCTAGTTGAAAAGAAGATAGCATCCATCAACTTCCCTCGCCAAATTTGTACAGTCAAAGATTTTGTTTCGGGCGTCATAGGAGAATCGTGTTGCAAATTGAGCTGACGGTCATGAGGTTCATGCAATCGTTATCTTACGCTGTGAACACGCAATACTCAAGATTGCCAGCAATTTGCCTTCTAACACCTTGCTTCTACACCCTTCCGACTCACAGTCAAGTACTTTACACCCTTGTAGGGCTTGACTCCTTCTCCAAGTCCTCTGCTTTTGCGCGTATCCACAATGAGCCCATCTACTTTGATCCCACTGGCCAACCATCCCTTCACGCTGAAGCTCACAGAAGCGGAGGAAGGCATTAAAGGGATATTCCGTTGGACAACTCGTACGTCTCGCTGCTCCTGCTGCTCATTGGTCGAAGGCCGCTTGGTAGGCTCCAGTAGTGAACTCTGATAGGTTTCTTCTTTGTCATCGTAATCTCCGCTTTTAGCGTCATGGTGGAAGCCATTCGTCACTCCATCCTCGTCGTTACGCAGGGGACCAACAACCGTACAACGAAGTGTGGCACTTCCTGCAACGGCCGCTTCTTTGGTTGGTATGCGCCATTCCATAGTGTTCTCAGCCGGAATAAAGAACGCCTCGCCTCGACTCGCATGTATGTCGTTGATATTTCTCACAGTCGCGGGAATAGGAATAGTAACAACTACATCTTGAATCACAGGCGCGGAAGAACCACCTCCAAATACTGGGGTAGACCTTCCAGAAGACCTTGAGCCAAGGGGAGGCCGCAAAGTAGTAGAAGATGAGGACCCTGAGAAAGTGCTAGATAGTATTAAGCGAGCTTCGAAGTCTGCTCCGGTGGGGCCTAGTGATTTTGAAATCTCGATAGAGACTGGAAGTTGTAAATTTGCATTTGACCAGGATTTGAGATCAGGATATGAAGGTAAGAGATTCACTTCATAACCAGCGAGAACAAACTTGCCATCTGGAGGTACAAAGCTCAGTTCTCCCGGCCGGTCTTTCCATCTCGCGAGTCGCACACACGGATGGAAGACAGGCAATTCAATGGCTTTTTCCAGGCCTAGCTTTCCGCCCGACGCAGAGAGGGTCAGAAGAAGGTCAGGTACACCAGATATCTTAGATGTAAATGCTATAGAGCCATTTGCAAAAGCTGCCAGCGGCCGACCAGAGGGTGCCAACGTCACCGATAACGTCTCTACTATATCAACATAGAGCTCATTACTCGTATGACGGACATTGGCGCGGCGCCAAGGGATAGCGGGACCATTGTTGGTAGGATTGAGACTCAGTTGTTGCTTCAGGCCACCGGACGGTAAAAGAGCTGGTGATGATCTTGCAAGGAGTCTCGACTTAGCCTCAAACTCGTGACTCTAGTAATCAAAGATCTATCATACCCAGGCAAACCTACACCACCTAGTAGTTTTCCCATCCATCCTGGTATGTCAACGTCATCTCTCAAGGCGTTTGGCTCGGTGTTGCACACGCTTCCAGCATCGCACATTTCACCCAAAAGCTGAGCGGCCACATCATAAGACCCTTCTATCTTGCTCGCCAACAAAGGTGCTCCAATGAATTCCTCCAGAACATCGATGATCCGGTGAAGAAATTCAAGGACGAACAAGGGTTCGGTATCCGTCGAGACAGGAGACAGAAAGAGGAGATTCGAGTGGACAAGAGAGAACAAAACGGTCGGTGGGTTAATGTTTGGTAGGTGTATCAGGGAGGCTCGTGGGACGGGGTGAGCAAGGTAGAGGGGCAGCACAACGCGGGCAGAGGCTGGTCGAGAACGGTAGACATGCTCAAGGATGCAATCACTGAATATTCATTGTCAGTATTTGAAGCTAATGATTGTCTATTAGTCGGAAGCCTACTCATGCTGGTCGTAGATGTAAAGTGCCTCGATGGCATTGCTCATCATGGTTCGAACATGATCTGTTGATAACAGGGTTCAGCAGGGAGATGTCGTTCTGCCACGCAGATAGCCAGTCGGAGTGCGGGAGCGCTAAGGCGGTCAAAGCTTTCTACGTTTCTTCTTCGGATCTCTAAAAGGTCACCCTTTCAACTTTTACTTGTGAACATGAGTACGAAGAGCCTTCTGCAGAAGTGATGCACTTCACTCATGGCTCAGGATCCGCAGAGAGCACCTAATGCCTCACTCATCAAACTTGAACGGCCAGAGAAGCTACAAACAGTGCTAGAGCAGGACAAGCAAGATGACTGCCTCTCTTGTAGGCTCATCGGTACGGCGAACTTCCGAACCTCTATTCTATAAATTCTTAACCGTTACGCTTAGGGGCATCTGCATTCATCGGTCTTGGAGGTTACAGCTATTTTTCTGGCAAATTTCAGCTGCAGCAACAGGAGGCCAAGATCTTGAAGAGCGGTACTAGGTTTGGCATGAGGTCACGGCATGCTGGTATCACGAGCATCTCTTTGGCACTTGTAGGGATGGGGTTATGGCGTTTGGTGAATTGAGAAATGGTCCTAAGAGTACGGCAGCACAACCAGCAAGGTTGACATGGAAGTCAGGAGGCACGAATGGAGCTTAGATGCAACAAATGAATAGGACATGGCCACATAGCCAGGATAGGTACGCAGTTCAAAGAGGAGAGGCTTAGGATGAGGGGATTGGTCCAGCAAAAAGTGCTCACGCTGGACGGAGGCTTCGAAAGGCCGAGACCATTACTACATTTCATGAACCTCCTCAAATCCGTTCTCCAGCAGTGCTATCAAGTCATCCAACCTGTCAATCCATAAGCCCGTGTATTCATGCTCTTTCAATGTTTGATTGACATCATTAGCGAGCAGAACAGTTGCTGTTCCGGCCTTGTAGCCCGCCGTCATGTCATCTACTGAATCTCCGACCTTTATGAAGCCTTGGCATTAGCAAGACAGGTCTCGTCAAATAACACTCTTATAGACCAGTCTTCGAATGGGGTGTTATTACGGGCTCACAGACCATAATCAGACTATCTGCTCCATCATTGAGATCCCATCGCTCAGCTATGTGCAAAATGCCCGCTGGATGTGGTTTTGGAGGCCGAAAATCCCGTGTGACAATTGGTGCAAAAGTTTTTCCTGGGAGGAAGTTTTGCAACAGGTGCATGACGGGGGCACTACGTATACACAAGCCATCAACAATTCCAGTCAATGAAACTCGTGCATAGTTTGTATCTGAGGAATATCTTAAATGTACAAGACCGTACAAACTTGCAGGATTTTAAGTTTGACTCACTCAAAGTTCCTAGTACACAGCCCCATCCTCAGACCCCTAGACTCCAGATACTCTATTAGTGGCAACAGGCCTGGTTGTGCCTCCTGCTGAATCATAGCTCTGGCCTCAATGGCGCGGATACTAGCGAGAGCGGCGCTTTGCTCTTCAGGGGGAAGGGAGTAGACATGGTCAAGAATGTCGGTTGCTTTGGTGATTGATAGAGCGGCTCTACAGATGGAAAAAAGTATTAGAAAGGAGACTCAAAAGGTACGGGAGAGGGCGTAAGACCTCATCTCTCCGAACATGTACGTTTGAGGTTTGCTGAAGAAGCCATCAGCATCTTAATCTAGAGCTAGAATTTATAAAGAAGCACTGGTGAGTGAGATGATGTACAAAGTTCCAGAGCCGTAGACTAGATACCAGATTCCAGAAGCTTCACCCATTGAGCAACAAAAAAGACAGGCAAGATGATTGGAACCCTTTTCCCTTTCGTATAGAAAAATATAGTGGATATAGATTGGGGGTCAACATGGACTGCAGCGAAGTTGGACTGACGGAGCAAGACGATGCAAAATAAAGCTCGTACCACAGCGTTCCATCCACGTCAAACACAATGCCTTTGAGCTTCGGAGCATCAGAGTGCTTGCCCTTCTCCGGATGTAATGGGGCAAATAGCTTGGGAGGCCTAGCTCTTTGTGACATGTCTCTGACAGAAATTCTGAGATGCGGGTTTCTACCAATACGAGCAAGCCGCTGGCGGCATATGCTATGATTCATAAATCAATACCCAGTTTGGGGAGATTTGACGCTCACATACAAAGTACAAAGTACATGGATATCTACAAGGCTAGGGCTAGTGTTCGCGATCCTTAATCGGGCGAACTGTCAACACCATTCATATCCTCAACTTCTTCGCGTTTCCTTTGAATCTCCCTGGTGCCTGAACAAGAACGCGAGCCTCCTCTCTGATCGGTTTTGCCTTCAGCATTGCCTCAATTACACTAACTCCATCCGGCAGCTGGTCCAACTGCTCCCTCTGCCTTTCTCCCAAACGCTTCTGCTGCCTTTCAGCTTCAAGCTGCTGCTTTCTCTCCGGTGTCAACTTCCACTCTTCCGGGAATACCATTTTCGGTTTGTATTTGTGATGTCTAAAATCGAGTGGTATGTCCTCGTACATATCTGTGCTGTCTTTTGCCTCCGCCATCAACGTATCTACCAAATCACCAAGGTAGCGCTTGTTTTGAGCTTGTGTCTCGAACGTTTCACTGCTCATTTTTACGACGTCGGTTTCGGGGTTGTAGCGCACGCCAACGAGCTTTATGAGCTTAATGCGCTGCGCTTCTGTCAAGCCTGGGAGATCACGGGTGCAAAATTCGAGAACGATTTTGTTCGCTGCTGGATGGGTTTCGCCCATATAGGTTGTATAGCGGAAGCGGAGTGGCTGGTCTTTGGTTGGTGGTTTAAAGGGTTTAGCTAGTTCTAAGAGACGGAAGTCAGTTTTAATCGTTTAGGCCGGGAAGAGGATTGGTAGAAACATACTACTTAGCAGTGGCATTTCCCAAGCTGCAATTCTAGCATACTCTCTAAACTCTCTATGCTGTTCAAGTTGTCCATGAGCCAACGAGCTAATATCATCCCCATCGAACTCCTCATCCTCCCCAGTATCCTGCGGATCCACCTCCCCCATCGCGAACAAACCAGGCTTAATCTTTTCGGGCAAATCTAACGACTCCATGGATTTCGTTAGAGTTTGTAAATTGTACGCTGCTTGAGAAGTTTGGGCGTTTAGATCCGACACAACTTCAGGAGATGTCATGTGCTCATCGAGTTTGTGGGCGACTTGTTCAAATTTGATTTTCTCTTCCGGCGATAGTGTGTCATAATAGGTACGGCCTTCATGGTCAAGACTTGAAAGGAAATCGAAGGGTTTTGTTTCAGCGGATGGTTCTGAATCGTCATTTTGGCGGTAGATTTTTTTGGTGTGGAGAGCTCTAGAGGGAACGATGAGTGGTAGGACTTTCTTGCGCGACGGTATTCGAGGAGTGTATCGAAGAGCGAGGTAACCCAATCTGCTGATTGACGCCGCCATTCAAGGATGCAATTGTTCCGGCTAATGAATGTTCATGCTGTTGTTGGGCAGATCTCTTGTACGTTGACCATATACGGCATATGTGCACTTCTTTAATTCCGCCGCAGGAACTCCCGCATCCTTCACAGCGCATACGTTATGGTCATGTCAGAAATACAGCAGCTACAACGTGCTCGGAAAGTTTGCTTCGTCACGATTGGAGCTACCGCGGCTTTTGATTCTTTGATTAAAGCAGCTCTAAGCCCACCCTTTCTGGGAGCACTACAAGCTTCCGGCTACACAGACTTAGTATTACAGCATGGGGAAGAGGGAAGAGCCATCTTAGAGGACTTTGATGCAACTGATTGGATTGATATTAAAGCAACATACGGGCTTACAATCAGCGGTTTTGACTTCAAGAAGCAAGGCCTGGGACAGGAAATGAGTGCTGCAAAAGGACAAAACGGCGGAGCAGAGGGCGTTGTTATCAGTCATGCTGGCTCAGGCACAATCCTCGCTGCTCTAAGAATCGCAGTCCCCATCGTCGTCGTACCCAACCCGGACCTCTTAGACAACCACCAAGTCGAGCTTGCAGAAGCACTAGCGGCTCAGGGGTATGTTGTTCATGGACGTTTGGAGTAAGTCCTTGCTACATCTCAAGCGGGTTTTCACACCATTAACCCTTTTTCAAGTGACCTACCAACAGCAATCCGCCAAGCAGAATATCTTCGAGACAAACAGCATGCCTGGCCCCCTGATAATAAAGAATCTGATCCCTCTGGTAGAGGGCTAGCAGGGGTGATGGATGACGAGATGGGCTTTGTCGACTAGGCTGATATCTGAGCAAAGAGCTCCAAGGACAATCATTCGAAGACTGTTGACAGGTGGAGGGTTTGGAACACGTCTGTCTGGTGAGGGACTCGCAATCTTCATTGATCCACGGGACTTGATCAAGTCTAGTCAAAGCCCCAGTGACGACCGTCCACCATCCATGCCGACTTTCATTCCAGACATCCACAGCTGCATCGAACGGGCAACCATCAGTCGGTGTCAAGCTTACCAAACCAAGCTTGCAAATAGCCTGTATTGATCGGACTTTGGGTCAAACACACGGTTATCGTGTGCTTCCAACCCTCAAGCACAATCACATCTCCCAAGAACCGGGGAAAAATTCTTAGAAAGAGAAGAAGCATGTTTCAGAAGCCGTTACCAACGTCTTTCGTAACTTTCAGCACATGCGTCGAATCCATACCACCCACCACAGCGAAGGCAACAACAAGATCCAGCGGAACAAGCCAGAGCTTGACCTTAGATTTTCGTCAACAAGCCAGAACCAAGCGATCATCGTACGCACTAGAACTATTCTAGGGAGGTTCTCGCATTGGAAAAGTATTTGGTTAATGATTTGGATATCCTAAGAGTGTAATAAACAGCCCATCCGTACGGAGAAGTGTTTATCTTGGAAACTACTGTTTTAATTCTTGGTAGCTCTCTGTATGGTCACCCACGCCTTGTCTAAATAGAAATGAAGAAAATAACAGACCTTGTTCTTCAGTAATGGCTCCTTAGAGACCAATATCTCCATTCTTCCTCTTCAGTAATTCGCTTCTCAACCCTCATTTTGCAATAGAAACAGAGAAGTTAAAAACCAAATCCATAAGTAAAAATCCCCCTCTCTACCCTCCCCATCTCAAGCCCTCCTCCCCATTTCAACCTTCCCGTCTATCTCCGCCCTCCTACCAACCCCACTCCCATCCCCTTCTATACCCCAAAATCAACCAGCAAATCCTCCTCCTTCCCAAGCACCTTCGCCCCTGGCGTCCCTTTCCCCTTAACCCCTGCTTTCCCCTTAGGACTCTTGCTCTTCGGGTTCTTCCAGGTAGAAGGGTTCTTACCGGCCGTGCACTTTGCGTTGCCCTTGCCAGGTGGCGAGGGGGAGGTCTTTGCTTGGAAGGTGGCGGCCTTGATGGTGGGGTTGGGGTTACCGTTGCCGTTGCCGTTGCCGTTACCGTTGCAGTTGCTGTTTCCGTTTCCATCGGCATACCCGCTTACGCATTTCTTCCCCGAGGCTCCATTGCTACCAACCGCTTCTCGTTTAGTCTTCTCTGCGGCTAGTTTTTCCTTCGCCATCCAGTCATCGCTAACATGACGCCTCGGCTTCTCTTCTTTTGGGTTCTGCACAAATGGCGATTCGCCGGGTGCGATGAAGAAGCGGCGGTGCATGGGGTTCGGGCTTGCGGGCTTGACGCATTTTGGCTTCTCGGTATTGACCAAGGTGCTGGGGCTAGCGGATGCGGTGAAAGATTCAGCAGTGCTGGACTGTGCCGTACTGTCTGATTTAGCCACGTAGGCTACAGACTCCGAATCCGAACCCTTGGTTGGCGACACGGACGGAGGCGATGGTGTGAGAGGCTTGATCCTATCAACCGGACGCGCTGTTTTTGGCGCTTCGTTGATTTCGAGACGAGCGAGATGTTGAGCGGTGGAGGGAATGTGAGGTTTCGAGGGTTCGGAGGTTAGGGGCAGGGGTTGCTGCATTTTGGCAGCAGCTAGATTAGCGATAGCGGAGGGAGTGTTTGGTGGCGCTATATACATATTGGCTGCGGTGGGGGCGGCGGCAGCAGTATTTGTGGGTGCCATGTATGTATTGGCAATATTAGTAGACGAAGGCGTATACGTAGGATGTGACGAAGGCGAATATAGAGTAGGGAAAGGAGAGTGCTGCGCAGTAAGATTATTGGCATGGTAGCCTGGAGAGCAAGCAGCTGGGAGGTTTTTTTGCTGGCCAGTAAGGGGCAGGAAGCGCTGCTGTGGCTGATTATAGGTTTGGCCATGACCATGGCTATGCTGACCAAAGCCATTCGGTACCCCAGAGGGAGCTTTTCGAACCTGCTGGTTCAAAGATGCTTCTCGTTCAATCGGAGCTCTCCATGATTGCTCGATCGCAGCTGGTTTCTCCGGTTGCCAATTATATCCATACTGCTTTATATGCCAGTCTGGCCTCGTCCGGATACCAATGTCATTCAGCGTCTTCTGGTCCGGCATTTCGTGCTTGTAGAGGCAGCCTTGCTGCTGATAGTGACAGTCGCCAGTCTTGAGGTAGTAGGTGCAATAGATCTTCTTGCCGTATATACCGGAGGCAGCGGTGGCTTGGGTGCGAGGCGGTGAGGTGGCGGTGGGCGCAGGTGGGGATCGCTCTTGGCCCGGAGCAATATGCTGCTCGTTCGCAGCGACTACCGAGTCTATGACAGCCTTGTAATTCTTAGCACAAAAGATTCTTTCTTTGGGAAGTAAATGAAAAATATATACTTGAGTATTGTTGACTGTTTGGACGCCTTGACGCCAGTTCTCGATATCATTTGGCCCTGAGATACCTATCTTTCCTGCAAGCATCTCACCGCCTGGTGTATGAAAGCGCCCCATAGGTGGGTGATTTGCAGCAGGACGTAGAGTGGCCTCAACACCAGTGGCTTTTGCGGATAGCTTCTCCAAAGAGTCGATAGGGGAGCTTCCCGTGAGCTGAACGGCGTAAAAATTGCCACTATGGTATCTCTCCCCAAGACATACCATATTAGCAGTCTCAGCCATAGCAATGGTCGCAGGAACGCCAACAATCTTAAGGAATTGAGGCAGCTCATCTGCTGCTATAAGCGGCGTCAAGATACCATTTCCGCGGGAGATGAAGTAAAGAGGACGAGGGGAGTCCGACATTGCGGCAGATCAGGCGGGGATTACTAAAAACAGGGAGATTTTTGCTGTCCAGTAGTCAGTTACCAGCTTCTGGTATGCTATACTTGTAAGACGTAATGTTGGAATAGTTGGTAGAATAAAAGTTGTATGATGTGTGTTGAAAATTGTTGGAGACCAAGCCTCAGTTGAAGTGATGATGTATGTCAATAGCTATTTACTTTTCAGTGAATAACCGTAACACCAGTTCCTCTGTGGCTATGCTATAACAGAAGTCCGCAAGTATCGATTGTGAAATTTGGGACTTACCTAGCCTGGGCCTTTGAGACTTGGTTTGCTGTTGAAAGTTGGGCTTTGTAGGTTTGATGATAGCTTGACTAGATATATTTGTAGGAAACAACCGTAGTAAGGTAAATGTCCGAAACGGAAAGCTGCTGCTTTGAGGTTGTAAAAGAAGGAATTGGTTAGGTGTGTGAGAGATATAAGTACCCCCTTAATGAACAGAATTAAAGAATTCACTACGTACGGCACAAAGAATCCGGATTCACCATGAAAGATAATTCGGAAAAGTGGCCAGACTGACAGAGTGAATGAGCCACAAAGTTTAACACATCCTTGGACATCTGCGTCACTCTGGAGGTGGTAGGACTCACAGCCCAAGCAGTGGTCAAACATTATGCTGTTTGACACAAGACGACAATGAGTTTGAATGAGGAGACTTCAGAATTCGTCAGTAGAAGACGGTTGGCTTGAATTGTGGTGATGCAGGATCTGCAAGACGGCAATCTGCAGTTCCTGTAGGGCTTGCATTCTGCCCATCCCGGCAAGCGACCGTGACGACGACACCAGGCATCATGGCTTCCAGGTTCTCTGAGCTTCAAGCCTTATGTATATATTGCCCCTATATTCTGGAATAAACGATCCGTACAAGAGGAAATTCTGGAGTTCTTGAATGGCAAACTTTTGCATTATTAACCTGTCCCTCAACTGTCAGGATTTGTATATATTCGCTCCTTCTGCACGCAAAGCTGAAAGGACGTAGGGCATAACAACCGGGTATAGCTATCGGGGACGGGGTTATAAGAGCATGACGGCATCGGCTGCTCCAAGTAATGGGCAACACGATCACAACATTCTGCTCTTGCGCTTCCAAATGGCAGTCAGGAAGAAGTTCATAGCCAGCAATATGATATTCTCATATGCCCATCAAGATGTCAGTGTGTATCAAGATCTTTAGATGGAAGTATCGGTAAGTGTGAGTCCCATAGACCGCATGACTTGTTGATGTTTCTAGTTGCTTTGCAATCTGCTTCTTCCGTTGAGTATGGCACTTTTTATATTTGTGCTTCCCCGTTTGTCAAGCCTTACTTTTTCAACGGGATGTCTTCTAGCCAGGGTGTTTCCAATTACACCGTTCGCAATTTGATAGAGCCAACTGACTATGTCGCTATAACTTCCTTAGAGAGTTAAAATTTCTCGTGATTTTCTTCCGGTAGTAGCATCTCCATCTAGACTGTTGGTTTCCACATCATTGTTTGCTAGTTTATTGACACTTTAATCTCGGCGCGATTTCTCGTTGCTGCTGAGTACAGATCGATGATTCACTTCACAATGTGACATGTTGACGTCTTCAGTTATTTCGAGTTATTGCCAAGCCCTCAACATGTCGCATGTCAACAGAGTTCTTCTCCCGATAATATGCAACATATTCGAAGACTTGCCTCACCTCAGTTATTTATTCAGTTATTGCTTCATTTTGCGCTCGCTGCTTCTGATTTTCTTCAACAATCTATTTGTACGAAGTCTGTCACATCTGAATTAATTCTGCGTGCAGTACTGCAGTGTACAGCGACTCTGACAATGATGTTCTCGATGATGAACGCTTTCAATGAGGTGAATGTCGCAGTCGAATTGTATCAACATGAACAGACTGCGTTGATCTTGAGACGTACGAACGCTTCAATCAATACGATCAGAAACTACGAGTCAAAGCAGAAGAAATGACAAGTAAGATTTTCTTCAACGTCTTTGTACAACATGCACTGAGTGAAGTAGAAGTTCTGTGCAAGACACAAGTTCGTGAATGATCAAATAGTGATGAAAGATAAACTCGTCATGTTTTTGAACAAGAAAGTTCTATCGCGAGAACTTCGTACAAGTCATTACAAGCAGTCTCATACAACTGCTTGTTACGAGTGTGTCGAGATTGAATAGAATTTTCTAGTCAACAAGCTCTAGAGATTTTGACTCATGTTGAATCTCTAGTCTCAACACTCTATTCTAGCGCTTTCGATACTCAAGCAAATCTGCTTCGTTTTCTTTGTTTTGCCCTACTATAGATACAGCTCGAAACTCTCTTTGATTTCTTCTGTATTCTTAATATTCTAGTTATAGCTATCTCTATTGATCAAACATTTTATTCAGCTACGCACTATCTCGCTGCAGTGTGATTAGATTCTAGGCATGATCTCAACACTGCTACGAGAAAGAAAGTGCAGCAGACGTTGAAATTTGATTCAGTTGACAGTTATGTTTCTGCTATCACTTCTTTGTACAATTATCAGCAATCTTTCAATCATGCTACGTCTTCTCATTCATGAAAGATCAAGATGAAAGCTCTTTTGAAAGATCGTATGAAGAAGAAGCATGCAAGAAGAAAAGCTCAATATCTTGATTGCAATGTCAATACTCTGCTGAATGAATATAAGCAATGACAAATGATTAATGTCGTACGAAGCTGTTGAACTCATGAGCTTTCTCAGAAACGAGTCACGACTCAAACTATGAAATTCACTCATCATACAACGCTTGATTTTTTGATGAGTCATATGATGTTGATGCGTGAAGAAAATTGTCATCATCTGCAGTTGACTGATTTGTTTTCTTTGAACTTAAAGAATGAGAATCTCACTTCTTGTACAACGCACATTTGCATCTTGAACAATGAAAAAATGAATCAGACTGAATGAATTGAATACGAAGCAGTTGTACAACATAAAAATTCATTGCTGTGCATCATTTTGCAGCTTGCTTTTTATCTCTTTTATCATTGAAACATTGTATGAAAGCAGATTTCATGTTTTCAAAAACAACAGCAATGATACAATCTTCATCTGCTTCAAGAAAGTAAGTTGACTTTGTTTATGTTGTACGAAGTTCAACTAGAATGAATCAACAAGATGTTTGACATCGTCAGCATTTTCAGTCTCAAGAAGACTCATGATCGTGATGCAGAAGCATAAGCAGACGAGTTGAGTGATGCATTGAAATCTCAGATACATTGTGTCAAACGATGAAATACAAATGCTCTGTTCATGAGTTAAAAGTATGCTCAACTCGATGCATGTTTTAATCTTGTGCACATTTCACTTTACTACTTTCATCTTTCTTCAAAAATCAACTACAAATTCAATATGACTTCAATTGAAGCAGCTCTTGCAGATCTAGCTTTGCAAGACTCATTTAACTACACTGCAACTGCAAAGAAATTTAATATCAATCTGAGCACGCTGTCGTGATGACATAGAGGTAAAACGATCTTCGTTAAGAAAAGCAAGCAAACGACGTCAATTCTTTCAAATCAACAAGAAAAAGAGCTTATTCGCTATATAAACAAGCTTATTGAGCGTGATATACTTTCTCTCAATGCGATGATTCATGTTTTTGCGTACAATATATCTGAAAAACAGTCAGGCAAAAACTGATTTTATGAGTTTGTTCAACGTCATTCAGATATATTGCAGTCAAAGTTTCTACAAGAAGCTGATTTAGAGCAAAAAAAAGTCAATAATGCATATTAATATCAGCTTTATTTTGATCTAGTAAGTGTCTTCATTACGTTTAATTTCATACTAATATGAGAATAGATAAAGCAAAAAATTGAAGAATATGAGATTCTTTCTTCAAACACATATAATATGAATGAAAAAAGCTTTCTACTTGAACTGCTTCAAAAGACTCAAAGAGTCTTTAGTTTAAAGCATTTAGACAATGACAAATTGCTAAATGCTGATCAAGACAACAATAAAGAATGAATCATCTTGATTGCAATCATTTGCATGAATATGACTGATATACTCTCTTCAATCATTTATCAGATGATATCAGACAATATTCAGAATAGCTGACTTACTGAATATAATTTCAAAGAGCAATTCTGCTTCTTTGCTTTCTCTGCTACTGACTGAACTAACGATGAATTGATCTACTCTTGACTCACTATCGTATTTGATTGAAATACGAGGTCAAAAGTCAGAAATTCATGCGATTATCATCTTCTATTCGTTGACGAGCATGACAGTCATATCAACATGAAGTTTCTTGACTGATGTGAGCAGAACAAGATGCTTGTGACTTTATATTCTTCTCATTCTACTCATCATCTTCAATCTCTGAATGTCAGCTTATTCAACTCTTTGATCAATTACTACTCTCAAAACCTGAATGACTGAATCTTTAAAAGTCAAGAACTTTCTCGAATATTGAAAAGAAACTTCTTTGATCTATTTTGACCTGCATATCAAGCTGCTTTCACGTCTGTCAACATAAAAAGTGAATGAAAAAAGACAGAATTGCTGTTTTTCAATTTGTCACAGATCATAAAGCAGATTAAATCGAACGCTAGATCTGATTCAAGTCATTCTTCTTCTTCAGCATTGTTTGAAGCTGATTGAAGAACGGTTCGACGATTAATGAAGTCAGTTGTAGAGAAAGTAATTGGTTTGAAAGCTCGTAGATTGAACAATACGATGAAAAAGCTTACTACAGATGTTGCTTTTCTGAAAGCAGAAAACGAAGATCTTCGATGAACAGTACGTATAGAGAGAAGTTGCAGACGACATGACAAGTCTTTATTTGATGATCTAGAGATTAATGATGAGACAAAGAAGATGTTTTTTAGTTCTAATAAGATTCAGACGACTCGTGATCATTAAATTCAAAGAATCGAAGAGAAACAGCAAGCTGCTATTCAAAAGACGAATGAAAAGAAACAAAGAGAGTTTAGAAAGCTAGAGAAACAGCGTTTAATAGCTGAAAGAAAGATGAAACGGGAAAAAAAAAGACGAAGCGAGAGAAGAAAGCAAAGCAAAAAAAGAAGTTATGAGCGAAGAAATTGAAGCGACGACGTCTAGTTCAGAAGCAAAAGCTGAAGACTAAAAAGTTTCAGAAAGAGCAAAAGAAGAAGTCTAAAGAGATGAAAGTACAGCAATTCACTGATTTTGTTTCTATTGAGCAGATGAAAAGAAAGTCAAGTCAAATCAGGTCTACGCAAGCTGAAAGACAAAACAAAGCTTCTAAGCAATTTGATGATTGATTCTATAGCTTGAAGACTTCATATACATATCAACAATCAGTCATATGTTACGAGTGTGTCGAGATTGAATAGAGTTTTCTAGTCAACAAGTTCTAGAAGTTTTGACTCATGTTGAATCTCTAGTCTCAACACTCTATTCTAGCGCTTTCGATACTCAAGCAAATCTGCTTCGTTCTCTTTGTTTTGCACTACTATAGATACAGCTCGAAACTTTTTTTGATTTCTTCTGTATTCTTAATATTCTAGTTAGAGCTATCTCTATTGATTAAACATTCTATTCAGCTACGCACTATCTCGCTGCAGTGTGATTGAATTCTAGGCATGATCTCAACATTATATTAAGAATTCGTTAATCACACGATATCGATATCATTACTCATTCAACATACTCGTACAGACAGAACGAGTCTAAAGAAATTCATTTACCTGATGATCGACGCAATTGAAAGACTGAACAACACTAAAGAGTTTGATAGAATCAACGACAAGATTGTTTGAATCACTAGACAACTTATCGCTCACTAAGTACGCAAAGTTCACTCGATCAAGAGAATCAACTCATTCTCATGAAACAGACGAGTGAAAATAAGTTGTTCAACTTATCTCTTTTTCTCTTCGTCTTGAACCAAGCTCGTGAATCAGACGAGTCAAAACAATCTGTGTTGTCAGATCAAATTAGTGAGTCTGCTACTACAAATGACGTTCTCATAGTGAGTCTGCTACAATGACACTCTTCGTCAATGCAATGATCTATCTATTCTCATCGTCTTATTTATCAGTGAACCTGATTCTACATTCACATGCAAATAGTGAGTCTGCTACAATGACAAGTCAAAAGTTGATCTCTTTGATGAGCAAGTCGACTAGTGAGTCTGCTTCAATGACACTCTTCGTCAATGCAATGACATATTTATTCTCATCGTTCTATCTATCAGTGAATCGATCTACCTCACGTTCACGTGCAACTAGTAAGTCTGCTTCAATGACAAGTCGATAGTCGATCTCTTCGATGAGCAAGTCGACTAGTGAGTCTGCTTCAATGATCACTCTATCTCACATAGTGAGTCTGCTACAATAGACATTTGACGAGTTGATTTAAATCAATAGAAAGATTGATAGAAAGACAGACATCAAGACTCTACGTCAGTGCTATGAATTACATTACAAGTCATAGAAACATGACTTTTAAAGAAAAGAAGATAATGTTACAAGTGTGTCGAGATTGAATAGAGTTTTCTAGTCAACAAGTTCTAGAGATTTTGACTCATGTTGAATCTCTAGCCTCAACACTCTATTCTAGCGCTTTCAATACTCGAGCAAATCTGCTTCGCTCTCTTTGTTTTGCACTACTATAGATACAGCTCGAAACTCTCTTTGATTTCTTCTGTATTTTTAATATTCTAGTTAGAGCTATCTCTATTGATCAAACATTCTATTCAGCTACACACTATCTCGCTGCAGTGTGATTAGATTCTAGGCACGATCTCAACATCATATCAATTGCAATTTGATTCTATAAATGATGATTGAATAATGATAAAAATAGTATGAATGACTAATCAAGTTTAGAATGTGCACGAGATCAAAACATGCACAGACTCAAGCATACTTCTATTTGACTCATTTTTTTCTGAAGTTTGTATGAGTAATGACAAACTTCAAATCAATTTTTGAAGATTTTTTTTTATCTTGAGTCAAAGTTAAGTCTTCATTGTCTCTTGTACAAGCACTCTGATCATGAATTGATCATTGACTAGCGTGATTCAGCGATCTCTCAAGCAATGCTTCATACAAGAATGATAAATCTTTACTTGATGAATCATTGCTTGATACTGTCGAGAAAGATCGATTCAACATGACTGCTTAAGATTTTCTGTGTTTGTTGAAGAAGCTTCGCATAGTGATCTTGCAAAATTCAATTATTTATCATCAAGAATTTTCTGCTCATTTCTTGTGAAAAGATTCTCTCTTCATACGAGATGATTATCTGACGTTTGCGAACGAAGTAGAGTTCTCTTTGCTTAATGTTGAGAAGTCGAATGAGCTTTGTATACGAAGCATTGTATTAGATATTGTCAATCAAATCAGTATGACTTCAGAGAACATTGTATAAAGTATACAGCGTCATGATTCTTGCAATCATCAGATACTAAAGTCATTGCATGATCGTATGAAGAATTTCTTTGCAGAAAAGTTTTTCATTACTCTGCACGACTCTGCTGCTTTCTTGAGTGACATTGTTGCTCTCTCTCAGCTCATGCTATGATCTTCATATGAGAACAACTTCAACTTCAACGTTGCTTCTTTTCAGCTGTCATCACAGTCTTCATACAAAGTGTTACGAGTATATCAAGGCTGAATAGAGCTAGTCAATGTCTCTAGTTCAGATCTGACTCAAATCTGACTCAGTCTTTATTTTCTTTTCTCAACATCTTTTTGTTCAACATCATCTTTCTTTTTACATCACATTCTACTCGTGTCACAAACACATTTTCTTCAAGCTTAGCGCAGTCTCTGAATATTACTTAAATAGAAGCTTTTGTACTCATCTTCTTTTATATTCTTAATATTCAGTTATAGCTATTTCTAAAGATCAAGCACTATTCAATTCTGACTTTCATTGATTGACTCATGTTACGAAGCGTGTCGACATTGAATAGAATCTAGTTAATAGACTCTAGAAATTTCGATATGTGAACAAGAAACAGCGATGTTTCAAATTGAAATATGCTGAAACATTTCATTTATTCGAGCTTTAGCAAATCAACTACTTCGTCTCTTTGTTCAATTTACTATAGATACAGCTCGAAACTGTTTTCTTTCTTCTGTATTCTTAGTTTTCTAGTTAGAGTTATCTCTATTGATCAAACATTTTATTCAGTTATGCACTATCTTGCTGCAGTATGATTAGATTCTAGACATGATCTTAACAACTCATCTAGACATGATTCTGACATTATATTAAAAATTCGTTAATCACACGATACTGATTTCATTACTTATTCAACATACTCGTACAGACAGAACAAGTCTAAAGAAATTCATTTATCTGATGATTGACGCAATCGAAAGACTGAACAACATTAGAGAGTTTGATAAAATCAACGACAAGACTGTTTGAATCGCTAAATAACTTATCGCTCACTAAGTATGCAAAGTTCATTCGATCAAGAAAATCAACTCATTCTCATGAAACAGATCAGTGAAAATAAGCTGTTCAACTCGATTAAGAGAATCGATGATAAAGAATTTTCGTGAATTGCTTGAGAATCACTCAAAAAACTCACAAATCAAAAATACTTCTTTAATCAACAACATTCTTTTCTGAAGATTAAACACTTGATTATACATCTTCATTAATACTGTCGAGCATCATCATTCGCTCGATCTCGTTCTTTCTTCAAATTTCATCATGTCAAAACGTTTATCTATCAAAGAATGTTTCAAAGAATTTCAAAGTCGCTTTTCTTAAATCTCTGAGACTGATTCATTGAAACTCTCTAGTGCTGAATCATTCATCAATGAAGATGACGAGTTATTCACTAAAACAGTAATACTCTCTGTTTCTATTGAAAATTGAAAGACTTAATGCATGATTCTTGACAGAGAAACAGATCGACTCAACAAGCTGAGTAAACAACGAGATGACAAAATCAAAGAGTTGAAAACTAGACTTCAAACTAAAGAAATCACTTCTTCTGATTTCATCTACTCTGAGCGTTCTAGATCTCAGAAAATACCTGATTCTTTCTGATTTACTGATAAAAAGAATTCTACTTGAGAAAACTGATACGACAAAATTCAGAATAAACTAGAGATCAACGTCAATCTCTTTTCAAATGAACAAGTCAAACTGAGCTATATACTTTTCAGATTATTCAATGACGCAGCTGATGTCATTCAATCTAGACGCGAACTTGACTGTATCAATCTCTATAAAATCATCGATGATCTTTTGAAAGAACTAGCTGAGTTATTCAATGATTCAGATAAGAAAGTCAACTTTCGTAGAAAATACTACAACTTGATTCAAGAATCAAGAAAGTTCAGCGAGTTCTACACTCAGTTTCAACAATTATCTTTCTATCTGAAGTATCATGAAAAGCAACTGATCATTGATCTGAAAGATAAAATAAATTCTCGTCTTCGATTCATTTGAATAGATCAATTAGTTCAATCTGATTCTCTCAAAGAGATTCGTTTCTATCTGATTTATTTGAATAATGATCAGCAAGTCATTTGAAAAATCAAGAACAAAGTTAATCTCATCAAATGCATTAATGATCTGTCAAAGATCATCTTTCATAAAGCTGTTGTTACTCAGTCAGTTAATCATTCAAAATCTGATCATTTAAAGTCGTGTAACGCAGTTTTAACTAGCGTCAAAGAAGCAGACGTTTTAGTTGAAATCTGTTTTATATGTCATAAATCAGATCATAGCTCTAAAGAGTGCTCTGATTGATTTATCAGAATCAATGCAATGAACAATAAATATGATCGTTTTGAATTCAATTTCAATTCAAATTTCGATTCAAAAAACTAGTCATTTCTTCAAAAGTCATTGAAGAAGTAAAGATTATATCTTTGTGCAAACTAAACAAAATTCTATCAGAAGAAAATTACTTTGAAAAGTTGTTTCTAATTGATGCTCATCTCATTTTGCAGAATCAATTCTTCAGTCTTTGTTTGCTAATAAACAGTGATTCAGTCGCTCATACACTTATACACGCTAATCTAGTCAATAAAGTATGCAAGAAACTAGAAATTCAATCTATACTTCTGACAAAAGAGAAGTTAATAAGAGATTATGATGAAAAGATATTTAAGAAGATCATTACTCATAAAATTCTACTCAATCTCATCATCGAAAGTCATAAGAAATTGACTGTATCAATGTTGATAGCTGATATCAATCATCATGAAGTCATATTGAGTAAGCTCTGAATGAACAAAAACGAAATATTACTGAATATGCAAAACGACATCATTGTTTTTTCGAATCAATTGAATACTTCTATTTCGATTTTTTCGATCTCTCTCAATTCAAAGCACTTAAGTTGATCGCGATCAACTTCGTCTTCTTCAATCACTCAGACTAAGATCTTTATGATGCTCAAATGACTTGTTTCAATCACTGCTCAGAAAGAGTCATTCTCAATTTGAAGCATAGACGCAGCTTCGTTCAAAACACTGTTAAATCATTCAAAGAAGAATCAGACTGAAGTCTTTGCTCTATTCATGACAGACATCAATAGAGAAATTGCATACAATACTCAGTGCAATTTGAACGCTTTAAACATCTCTTTAATCAATGAAACAACTCAGAATTTGAAAGATATTAAAGCGAAGCTGTCATTGAAATATCATGAGTTTCTAAATGTTTTTGATCGAGCTCAATTGAATAAACTATCTTCTCATTGCTTCTATGATCATAAAATTAAGCTCATCAGTGATTCAATGTTCTTTCGCTGTCGAGTTTATTAAATGTTCTTTGTCAAACTTCTGAAGATAAAAAAGTACTTAAACAAGAATCTGTCGAAGAAATTCATCACTTCTAGTCAGACTCTCTATTTCTTTCTCGTTTTATTCGCTCTCAAAGCAAATGAAGATCTTTGATTCTGCGTGAACTATCGAAAGCTAAATGTCATTTTCAAAAGAAATAAATATTCTCTATCGTTGATAGACGAGATCATTGATAAAATAGTGAGTTGCAAGCATCTGACTAGATTAAACATCATATCAGCGTTCAACAAACTTCAAATGCATCTCAATAGCAAGAATTACATCACTTTTATCACTGCTTTAGAAGCATATAAATACAAGATGCTATCATTCAAACTGACTAATGAATTGATCTTCTTTCAGCAATATATGAATGATGTTTTATGAAACTTTCTGAACGACTTTTGTCAAGTTTATCTAGATGACATTCTCATCTATAGCAAAACAAGAAAGAAACATAGAAATCATGTTAAACTAGTATTGAGTCGACTACGCGAAGCTGAATTGCAGATGAATATTCGAAAGTGTAAATTCAATGTAGAAGAGACTGTCTTTCTAGAAGTCATTGTATCAGAACTAAATCTTCGTATGAATTTAAGCAAAGTGACAGTCATAGTCAGCTGAATCACTTCAATCAATCTAAAAGAAATTCAGAGCTTTGTGAGATTTGTTAACTTTTATCGCTGTTTCATTAAGAACTTCTCGAAGCTAGTCAAATCATTCATTCAGCTGACTAGAAAGAATACATCTTTTGTTTGAAACAAGATCTGTATTCAAGTCTTTGACAATCTAAAGAAACAAGTCAGCTCGATCTCAGTACTTCGTCACTTTGATCTCAAACGACAAGCTATTCTGAAGATCGATGCTTCAAACTATGTAAAAGATGAAATACTATCTCAGTATGATGATGAGAGAGTTCTTCATTCGATGATCTTCTACAGTAAAAGCATGATTTTCGCTGAAATCAATTATCACATCTATGACAAGAAATTGCTAGTCATTATTCGATGTTTCAAACACTGATGATTCGAGCTGAAGTGCATTGAACTACTCATTCAAATATTCATTGATCATCAAGCTTTGAAGATCTTCATGAAAAATAAACAGTTGAGTCAATGACAAGTCAACTATCTGAACATTCTGTCAAAGTTCAACTTTTAGATCATCTTTAGATCAGGCAAAATGAATACTAAAGTTGATGCTTTAACTTGAATGTCTTTAATGAACATTCTTGAATCAGCTCAACGACTTGAAGATTGTTTTCAGACTATTCTGATCTTCAATAGAGTTGATGTTTTATTCATTGAATCGAAAGCAAATCTCTATCAATGAGTATGTATGATCAATCAAATGAATGAGTTCTGCGACGAATATAAACAAGCTATGAACGAGAACAAGCTCAAATTTCATATCACTAAATTGAAGAACTGCGAAATCATTGACAGCGTTCTCTTTAGAAAAAACTTACTGTGAATCTCTGAGAACATGCACACGAAATTACTACAAGAATTGCATGATCAATCTTCAATCTCTTATTTCAACAATAAATGAATCATCAATCTAGTTCAGCGTTTCTACTATTGATCAGATCATTGAGCTACTATTTGATGATACATTTGAAACTGTCATGCTTATCAGCGAAGCAAAGTCTCTAGAAATAGCATCAATGAACTTCATCATTCTCTTTCAATTTCACAGAAACGCTGAAAAGATATAACTATGAACTTCATCATTGAACTACTTTTGTCAGAAGACTATAACGTCATTTGCACAATCATATGTCATTTCATCAAAGAACATCACTATGTTTTCTGTCATTGAAAAGACGATGACATCTCAGTCGAAGAAACGGTTTGAATCATGCTATGAAATGTCTATTGACTGCATGATCTACTCAGTTCTATTGTTTCAAACAGAAACTCTCAATTCATATCGACTATGTGAAATAGTCTTTGCAAGCGACTGAGAATCACAGTTAATTTATTCACAGTCTATCATTCAAAGATCAATGATCAGACGAAACAAGTCAATCAAGACGTTGAACGCAAACTTAGAATTTACTGCAATTACATGCAGAACGACTGAATCAAATGAATATCTATGATGAAATTCAGCGACAATTTCAATATCTTCTCGATCATCTCAATGACTTTTTTTTACTTTAATAAAGATTTTCACCCTTGAATGAGTTTCAATTCAGATACAACTGACTACAAAATCATTCGTGAACGATTGAAAGTTAGAAAAGCAGATGATATTGTCATTTGAATGAAAGAGTTACTGAGCTTCGATCGTCAACAATTGAAAAAGACGAAGCTGATCATTGAAGCACAAATCAATAAACATAGACGAGACATCATTTATAAGATAAATGACTGAGTTTAACTATTTTTCAGAAACATCAAAATCACAAGATCATGCAAAGATTTGAAAGATAAACAACTAGAATTGTATCAAATCACTGTCAAAGCGAAGATCTTCTATCATCTTTGTTTATCAGTCAGCATGAAGCATCTGCATTTGATGTTCAGTTCAAAGCTACTGCGATCGTATTCAGAAAATCTTTTATCAGAACAGCATGCAGAACTTCTCAGACTCATCATTATTAATGATGATAATGCTGAACATTGAAAGATAGATGACATTCTGAACTTCAGATGCTATTGAGATCGAATACAGTACAAGATCAAATAAAAAAATCTAGATAAAGATGATGAATGATACTATGTTGATAAAGATGAATTCAATGACTTCAAGAAAGTTTTGAATGAATTTCATACGTTATACTCAAGAAAGTCACGCTAGTATTGAAATAACTCAATAAGAAAGCAAGCAAACGAGCGACATTCATGCAAACATGAATTTTTAAAGAGAAAAGTAATGTTATGAGCATATCAAGATTGAATAGAACTAGTCAGTGTCTTTAGCTCAGATCTGACTCAGATTTGACTCAGTCTTTATTTTCTTTTCTCAACATCTTTTTGTTCAACATCATCTTTCTTTCTACATCACATTCTACTTGTGTCACAAACACATTCTCTTCAAGCTTAGCACAGTCTCTGAATATTACTTAAATAAAAGCTTTTGTACTCATCTTCTTCTGTATTCTTAATATTCAGTTATAGTTATCTTTAAAGATCAAGCACTATTCAACTCTGACTTTCACTGATTGACTCATTTAGACATGATTCTGACACAAAGTTGACTTGAGTCTGAATGATTTTCAGAGATCGAAAGCTGCTTTGTATGAAGACATCTTTGATGCTTAAGCTTCTCAAGCTTCATCATTACTGAACTCTGATATTGTGTCTTTTGAGCATTACATGTATCAAACTGTGAGCACAATTTCAGATCTCTGACAAGAGTGAATGCTTGACTGAGACTTTGTCTCTGTCATTCAAGCTTTGAAGATGATGTACGAAGTTAAATGATGATTTTCTCAACAGAAAGAAGTCTTTTTCGATCGAAGAAAAGTTATCATTAATGAGATACATTGATGAACATAATTGAATCAATTCTTTGATACTGTCGTGAAAGAATTGAAGCTTGTATGAAGAAGATTGAAAGTCAGTTTGCATGAACTGTGAAGCTGACTCAACAAGAAGAGTTAATTGAGTGCTGTTTGTTAACTCTACTTTGTACAACAAGATTTAAACTAATGTTATGTACAAAGTGTAAATAAGAAACAGTCTGTCTTCGCTTTTTTTTATACGAGCAGTCATGACAGCTTTTCTCTTCGTACGAAGTACTGATCTTGAGCTGTTTCTCGCTTTTTTTTGACTCACTGAATAGTTATCTTGATTTCATTTGCATCATATGAAGAAGATTGATAGTCAGTTTGTGTTGAGATCGTGCCTAGAATCTAATCACACTGCAGCGAGATAGTGCGTAGCTGAATAGAATGTTTGATCAATAGAGATAGCTATAACTAGAATATTAAGAATACAGAAGAAATCAAAGAGAGTTTCGAGCTGTATTTATAGTAGAACAAAACAAAGAGAGCGAAGCAGATTTGCTTGAGTATCGAAAGCGCTAGAATAGAGTGTTGAGACTAGAGATTCAACATGAGTCAAAATCTCTAGAGCTTGTTGACTAGAAAACTCTATTCAATTTCGACACACTCGTAACATTATCTTCTTCTCTTTAAAAGTCATGTCTCTATGACTTGTAGTGTAGTTCATAGCACTGACGTAGAGTCTTGATGTCTATCTTTCTATCAATCTTTCTATTGATTCAAATCAACTCGTCAAATGTCTATTGTAGCAGACTCACTATGTGAAATAGAATGATCATTGAAGCAGGCTCACTAGTTGCACGTGAACGCGAGATAGATCGATTCACTGATAGGTTGAACGATGAGAGTAGATGAGTCATTGCATTGACGAAGAGTGTCATTGAAGCAGACTCACTAGTCAACTTGCTCATCGAAGAGATCAACTTTCGGCTTGTCATTGTAGCAGGCTCACTATTTGCATGTGAACGTAGAATCAGATTCACTGATAGATAAGACGATGAGAGTAGATAGATCATTGCATTGACGAAAAGTATCATTGAAGCAGACTCACTAGTCGACTTGCTCATCGAAGAGATCAACTTTCGGCTTGTCATTGTAGCAGACTCACTATTTGCATGTGAACGTAGAATCAGGTTCACTGATAGATAAGATGATGAGAGTAGATAGATCATTGCATTGACGAAGAGTGTCATTGTAGCAGGCTCACTATGAGAACGTCATTTGTAGTAGCAGACTCACTAATTTGATCTGACGGCACAGATTGTTTTGACTCGTCTGATTCACGAGCTTGGTTCGAGGCAAAGAGGAAAAGAGATAGGTTGAACAGCTTATTTTCACTCGTCTGCTTCACGAGAATGAGTTGATTCTAGAGCAATTCACGAAGATTCTTTATCGTGATTCTCTTAATCGAGTGAACTGTGCGTACTTAATGAGCGATAGATTCT
>JAABUS010001062.1_pt1 | contig 63639 bp, 59 predicted proteins | sample 5560161 | NCBI WGS metagenome assembly JAABUS01 (sample SAMN10711885, study PRJNA513376) | rock metagenome | isolation source: Antarctica rocks | place: Antarctica: Victoria Land, Trio Nunatak nord | collected 2016-01-04
AGTGGGAGGAGGTGAAAGGAAATGGGGAGAAGGGGGGGGGTTTACCGAAGCGGGTTTTGAGATGCTTGCGGCCGGTGTCGCGGATGGGTTTTCCCTGAAGACCGGTGCGTTCGTAGGTTTCTTTTGAGAGGAGGAGGCGGAGCGTGCCTGTGGGGAGTCAAGATTAGGAGAGGATAGGGTCGAGGAGGTTGGGATAGAGGACGGAAGGTTTGGAGTGGGGAGATGTACCGTCTTTGAGGGAGTACGTGTCGTCGATGCCAGGGCGGCCTTCAGAGAGCATGGCTATATTGCCTGTGGAGAAATTGAGTCAAAAACTGGGTTCGGGGGCTCAGAGAATATCTTGAATTAGGGTAGATTTTGTTGAATTATGGAAAGATGGAGGGAAAAAGGTATAGCAAAGGTGATCAGAGAAGAAGGCCTACCGGTCTTGATATAATAGTTAAAGAACTCCCTTTCAAGCAACGCAGACAAGGGTATGATAACCCGAAAATAATGCAGAGGTAATCTTGCTTCGAGACCTTTCCATATCAAGTCGTAGACCTCCTCCGGTAGTATTAGGTCGATCTATACGCGCATTAGGAATTTTACGGAAGATGTTTTCCATCTAGTGGTGGGGGGCTTACGGTATGGTTAAAGGGCTGGTTCACGATCGTCGAGAAGGGCTTCTTTTTGGTCGGTGGTTGTTTGGGATCGATGAAGCGTGGCAGGGTGCCAGTTGAAACGAAGCATTTGGAGGAGGGGCTCTCGGGATTAAGGAGGTTGGACATATTGGATGTCGAAAAAGAGGATTGATTCAATCCGGGATATGGGGTGGTGGAAAGGAGAAGGGTTTACGATGTACCAGCAGTCTAGTTGGACCCGCCCTACAGTTGAACAATGATAGCTTATATCACAAACAGGGTTGATATCAGTTATCAGTCCGTGCAATCGCTGTTTGAACACCAGAACATGGCGCTTTCAGGAAAATAGACTCGGAGAAAGCATCTTGAATCTAGGGTTGTTTCCGGGTGCCTGAACCGACCAATGGACACCCATAGCCAAGAAGGCAAATCGTCAAAGCATTGATTTCCCTTCCCTGATGGAGGGTCTTATGAAGTACATCTGAACGAGGAATTGCATACTGAGGTCGATTCAGAAAATTTCGAGTGCACAATGCCAGTACATGGGATAGCCAAGATGCATTGAGTCAGAACACCTGCAAGTGGAAATATTGATATTATTAATGTCCATCCAATTGGTGTCATTGGACGGTCGATGAAGATAATGTTGATTATATCGCCACTGACCTGCATCGCGCTGAGATACCTCTGAACTATCGATTCAACAGCGCTGCCAAAAACATGCTCGCCAAAAGGGGGTATATAAATGTCTGAACGAAACGTGCTGAAGCGCACCACAGCCTCTCACACAACCGAAAGGTGTCCTGTCAAAACTTCGAAGAGCCATCCCAAACATGCAGTTGATCCTCACCAAAATCACCTAAAGCCCCATCTTCTTGAACCAACTACCCCTCTTGCCACCCGCTGCAAGACTCGGACGCGCATCAAAGCTCTTCAAACCACTCATATCGCTCTTCCTGCGACTTGAGTAAGCACGAGCTGCTGGATCATCCTCCCTACTCCCCTCACTGCTTCGGACCTCCCTCTCCTTTCTCCTCCGTCTCTCTTCATCTTCTGGTCCGCCATCCACGTACCGTGACTGCCTTCTCGATTTGCGCTTCGCGCGACGAGCTGCTTCGTCATCAGCCGGATCAGTACCGCCACCCAAAAATGGCGGCGGTTCAATGACTGTAGGCTCCAGAGGCGGTGGGTCGGCAGGAGTGCTGAGTTGAGACTTCACCCAGCCGCTCGTATGGTCGTTTGCCGCACCATTCATATATGGATCGCCTCCGCCGCCGTTTCTGGGGTCGAAGTAGTCATCCACAGGCTTCTTCGTGCTTTTCTCACCGGCCGTCCTCCCTGCACGACGAGTCTCGCGTCGGGCACGGCGTTCGGCTTCCTCGTCTGCTGCAGAGATGGGTGGATCCACGTGAGATCTGCGCCTGTCCGATTTCCGAGGACGAGAGGACGGGTCGGCGCCAAGTTTAGCATTCATGTCGTCTCTCGCTGCCTTGCGCGCGCGTTTTTCTTCAAGGCGGATGGCTTCCGCTTCTTCCTCTTTGCGTGCTCTCCGGTCGCGCGCAGCTTTCGTCTTAGCCTTACGCGCGTCTTCTTCCGCTTTCTCTGCCTCGCGACGACGAGCGCGACGATCTTCTTTGCGTGCTTGAGCTTCCGCATCATCGGCATCGTTGGTAGTGGGAGCATCATAGACGTAGCCCTCGGCTACACGCTCGTCTCTCGTTGAGCGGCGTACTTTACGGTCATCATGGCGAAGACGCTTGGCGGAGTCGTCGTTACCGGTGACCGGACGTTTACGGCGGGCGAGACCTTCGTCATCCGTGATAATCCCTTTTGATTTCGGGCGCTCGAAGGTTTCGGAAGCGCGGCGGGTCTTGCCAAAGCCGCCGAAGAGGCCCATCATGCCGCCTTTGGACTTCCTAGCGCTGGTGTTGGCGCGTTGAAGTCGAGGTCGCTCGTCGAAAGCGAGGTTCTCTTTGGCACCATCAAAATCATCCTGAGGTGAGCCGGCCTCGACCATAATGACGTCTTCAGCGAAGTCATCGGCGGGTTTGGGCTGCTTAGCGCCAACGTTAGCCTTTATCCATACGCCACGTCAGTACTGCTTTGGGCGAGATCGAACAGGAAGAAGAAAGATGGAGCGCAGAGGTAGTCGGCTTTGTCTTACCTCTTTCTTGGATTTGCTCCTTGACTTATCTTTCTTGACAGGAGTCTTGAAAGCAGGAGGATCATCTGCGATGGCATCACCAAGTCCGCCAATCATGACCATGTCATCATCATCAATAGGGTAAGGATCAGGAACGGCTGTGTGAGTCTGGTCAGCTTCGGCGGCTACATCTAGATTTGCAACGGGACCATGACCACCTTTGGACTTCTGCTTCCCCTTGACGGGTGTTTTCCGATCAAGCTTCCCGCGACCCGCTCCCATGAGCTTAGCGGCTTTCGCGTTCATCTCAGGCGCTTCCTCTGCAGGCGGTGATGGGAGTCCCATGGCATCAACGTCAATGGAGTGTTGGTGAGAAGAAGCAGTCTTGGAAGCAGCGTTACTAGATCGTCTTACGGTCTTGGCACGTACAGGGGGCGGTCCGCCGAAGAAGCCGCCAAAGCTGGAACCACGTGACTTGGAGGGTCGAGTTGGCGACTTCTTTTCTTTTTCGTCCGACGCCGAGGACTTGGAAGACTTTTCGAGCTCTTTGTCCTTTTCCTTGGCAGTACGCGTAGACTTGGATCTACCAAGACCAGGAGCTGGAGGTTTTTCCTTCAACTTGGCAGGAATTGCGTCAGTATCATCCTGGGATTTAGGTCCTTTCTTGGGGTCCTTCTTGGGCGAAGCTCCCCAGAAACCCCAGGAAGAAACGCCCTCGTCTCGAACGACTCTTGCGCGCTCTTTCTTGGCAGCAGGCTTTGCCGGAAGGGGTTCTGGAGGAGGCGTGGGTGGTGCCTCTGGAGCAGGAGCGTCAAAGTCGAACTCGTCCATTGCAGGTTGTTGCTTCTTGGCTTTTGCGGACTTTTTGGTCTTTTTGTCTCCAGGAGATAGATCAATAATGTCGACGATGTCGTCGTCGGCGCCTTCAGCTGGAAAACTGCCGGGAAATGTGCCTGGTACGGAGTCTTGAAGGGGCTTTTTGGCTTTGACTTTGTCGACTGGAGGCGAGGAAGCCTTTTTCTTCGCAGATGCAGAATTACTTGCAGGAATAGTCTTGGATTTATTGGTTGTCCCAGATTTTTTAGGAGGGGAGTCGATGGTTGACAGGGGTTCTAGCTCCGGCTCGGGTAGCTGCGTATCAGCCTCACTTGATTTCCCTCTCGCTTTGCCTCCTTCTTTCTCCAGATCCTTGACGCGCTGCAGCACCGCTGAAGATTTCGTGGATTTGGCCGTCGACATGGCAGTTTTGGATGTTTTTGGAGGTTGCGGTGAGGGCTCGTCAGCAGCGGCCATGGGAGCTTCCAGGTCCTTCTTGAGACTATTTTTCAGCGAACCTTTCTGATTGGCCACTTCCGCTTTCGTAATCTCTTTTTTGCCTTCATCTGCTTTCCTGACACCTGTCTTCTTCGCCGAACCCCAGAAGCTCCAGGCATCATCCTTTTGGTCGCCCGTTCCCTCTGGTGCCGGCGCTTCATCTCCGAGTTCTAGCAAGTCATCCAGCGACGTGTCCTCGGTCTTCTTCTTCTTGTCGCCAGTGTTCTTGGAAAATTTATCGCTATCCTTAGAGTCCTTGCTCCCGGTCTTAGCGAGCTTGCTGCCTGTCTTAGTTTTAGATCCCCTTGTGGGTGGTTCTTCGACGATCCCAATGATCTCGTCGTCCAAATCGTCCAAACCCAACAAGTCTTTGGAAGCCTGCTCGGCCTGCTCGCTCCCCTTGTCCTTCTTGTCTCTAGTGGTATTGAATTTGCCTGTGGACGTAGTTCCAACGGTACCCCAAAAGCTCTTGGCGGCCTTTGCAGCGCTCTCTTCTTTAGGTGACTCTTTCTTCTTGGATTCACCTATAGCCTGCTCCGCCAAGATATCCACGAGGGCATCCTCATCCTTCGCTTTGGTGCCCCTCTTCGCAGCCTTCTTGTCTTCTACCTTCGTAGATTTTGTAGTAGACTTGGATGCCTTCCCAGCCTTAGCTGGCGCGAATGAAGCCCAGCCGTCGTCGCCGATATCGTCGAGGCCAGCAATGAGTTCCGGCTCGGGAGTAAGACCCTGAGCAGGTGGTGTAGGCACGGGCGGCGGAATGTCTGGCACAGCATTCTTGCCACCCTTCTTTTTGATCTTCGTCGAAGTTCCCCATGTACCACCACCCCAGGAATCTTCCTCTGGCATTGGAGGAACGTCAAGAACGGAATCTTCCAACAAGTCCTCCGTCTTGAAGCTTTTTGCCGCGGTGCCGCCCTTACTCTTCTTTTCCGGCTTGGCTTTCTCCTTTGCGGCCTTCTCTTTCTCTTCTTTCTCTTTCTTCTCCTTCTCCTCCCTTTCCCTCTCCCTTTCCTCCTTCTCCTTCTCCTTTCTCTCTTTCTCTTGTTCCTTCTCCTTTTTCTTCTTGTCCTTTGCCGAAAGACCCCAGCCGCCAAAATCCTCTTCAGGGGGTCCGGGAGCGGGTTCGACAGGATCTAGGACTGCAATAACCTCGTCTTTAGCTTTATCAGATGTCGTGCCCTTTTTGCCCTTTTTGTCCTTCTTGCCAGGTCCCCATATGTCAGTCGTGGAAGGTTCTGGTGCAGCGGGCGGCAGAGGCGGTGGCGGTGGCAAAGGCTCCTCATTCTTGTTGTCGGCTGCTGCCCCTTTCTTACCCTTCTTGTCTTTTCTCTTGTCAGCAGTTCCAAAATTCATCCAGTCATCCTCAACGGCAGGAACGTCGGCGGCGGCGGCAGGTTCGGCGATTGCTATGGGATCTTCCGTCACTTCTGATACAAGGCCCTTCTTGCCCTTCTTGTCTTTCTTGGTTGTGGTGCCCCATGAAGCGAAAGAATTATCTACTTCCAGTGCAGGATCGAGGATTTCGGTCTTGTTTGCCTCATCCGCAGCGCCAGTATCATCCAAGAACCCCTTCTTTTTGCCCTTTTTGTCTTTCTCTTTCTTGCTCCCGAAGACACCCCAGCCTGTCTCCAGTGTGGACTCGACCTCTGGGACGACAGTCACAGCGGGCTCCTCCTTCACCGGCTCGCTTTTCTTGCCCTTCTTACCTTTGTCCTTCTCATTCTTGCTTCCGAAGCTCCAACCAGTATCTGCTTCAGGCTCGGGTTCGGGTACAACAACGACGGCTGGTTCCTCAGGGACCTCTTCGATAACGTTTTTCTTGCCCTTCTTCTTGTCTGTTTCCTTGGCCTTCTTGCTTGCGCCGAAGCTGCCCCAGCCAAGATCCGCGTCTACTTCGGGCTCGGGCACGATAGCCGAAAGTTCATTAGGAGCATCTTCAAAGGCGCCCTTCTTGCCCTTCCTCTTGTCTTTCTCCTTCTTACCCGAGCCGAACGAACCCCATCCAATGTCTGCTTCCGCTTCCGGCTCCTTCTCTGGCACGATGACAGCGGCAGGCTCTTCCAACATTTCCTCGGCCTGGTTCTTCTTTCCCTTCTTCTTGTCTTTCTTGGTACCGAACGTACCCCAGCCGGCGTCCGCATCAGCACCAGGCTCGGGTACCACAATCACTGGAGGTTCTTCGACATGCTCTTCACCAGCATCTTTCTTGTTCTTCTTCTTGTCCTTTTTGGATCCAAAACCGCTCCAATCGGCGTCTACAGGCGCTGCAGGTGGCGGGGGAGGTACGGGAGGTATGTCTTCTGTCTGTTCCTTCTTACCTTTCTTCTTACCCTTGGTAGTTGTTGCTGTGCCCCATGTACTCCACGAGTCATTAGCGGCAGGCTCGTCTACCGCCGTTCCAATGCCGATGTTGTCGGCTTCTGCACCAAGATCCTCAAATGCACCCTTCTTCTTGTTTTGGGTATCTTTCTTCCCAAAACCACCCCAATCATCAGCATCTGCAGACGCAGTATGGTCTTTGGTTTCATCGAGCGTTCCAAAGTCTCCAAAATCGAAGCCCGCAGTCGTTGTCTTTTTCTTATTCTTCTTATTACCCCCAAGGGAGGACCACATATCACTCTCACCACCATCCACCGATGTATCCTTCGCACCTTTAGTGATATCTGTGGGTTCTGTAGTGCCTGCGTCTGTAGTGCCAAAGCCCCATTTGCTGGTTGTATTCCAGTTACTGCCCCAACCACCAAATCCAAAGCTAGACCCCGTGTCTTTGGTAGCTGTCTCACCGAAACTTAGGTCAAGTTGGGGAGTGTCACCAAGATTAATGTCGTCGAAGGTGCCCATTGAAGGGTTCTTTGCTGTTGTAGGGTCAGGTTCCACCTGGTCAATCAGCTAGGGTTTACGCTTCAAAAATTGCACAGGCCTACCTTATCCTTGTCTTTCTTGTTCTTCTTGCCCTTCTTAGTGGTCGCAGTGAAACCTTCCCAATCATCATTGGCAGTGGGATCGACCTCGTTCGCCCAATCTAACGGATCACCGTTGACCGCCGCCTCCTCTTCTTTCTTCTTTCGTTCCTCCTCTTCCTGCTTTTTCTTTTCTTCCTCGTCGTCTACACCTTTGCCTTTCTTGCCCTTCTTCTTCTTGGGTGCATTCCAATCGTTTCCCCAATCATCGCCACCGCCATCGCCGCCCGCTCCACCAGCTCCGCCAGCCCCACCGTCACCATTGTTACTCCCACCACCTTCGCCCCCATACTTCTCTCCATCTGCACCGTCCTTGTTGCCCTCATCACCGGAATCTGCCCCATTCGATTTATTTGCTCCCTGTTGAGCTTTCTTATTTCTCTTGCCCGCAGCTTGGCGGAAATTGGAGCTGTCGTCATAGTCAAGAACGGGTACCGGCATCTGAGTGAAAACGCCTTCGTCTCGAGGCTTGAACCCCCAGTTCTGGCACGAGACGACGTCAGATTGCGTGCCCTCAGGCCAACGCGGGGGAATAGACGGTCTTAGTGGGCATATTGAGGGATCGATTTGAGCGTAAAGCGGAGGGAGATCGGCTTGAGACTCGATATAGGAAGGTGGAGGGTCGTCATGGGAGTCTGATGATTGTTCTGCAATGCCGACAAGCTTAACGTCCCTGAGGATATTATTGCACCGTATTACTTCGAAGAGACGAGACTAGAGGAAGGTCAGCAGCTGCCCGCAGAGCTAAGGTAGCGGCAGTGGGCAATGCTCAGAGAATTCCTCCAGATATGGTCGAACGGGCGAATTAGGTTGAGGCTGGTCTGAACCTGGCTACTCACCCAGCATAAGAGTGGCGCGAGAGCTTCGACCGTTGGATCCCGCTGCATGCAGAAAGTATCACACCGCGACTTGGACCCGGTCAACATATATCCAAGTTTTCCATTCTCGTCATCCAAACCAGTCTTCAATGGCGGGATCTTTGGTTCGAGCAATTCGTTGTCGCGGAGACCGGCGCAGAGCGTGTTGGCAGTCATTGCTGCCATTTGTGGCGTTCGGACTGCTGATGCGCGGTACCCAGAACGAGCTCATGGAAGCAAGCGAGAGCCGGTTACAAGTAGATGAAGTGATACGTGATTGCTGTGATTGAGCTGAAAGACTAAGACAAATAATAATAGAATACCTCCCCAGCGACAGCAGGTAGTCGGACAGTACTTTAGGACAGTGGTGGTGGGCGATGAGATCGCGAAAGCAGGAGCGGAGGGTCACCTGTCTCTTTCTGGCAAATGGAACCCCTGTCCGTGAAAGCGTGAAAGCGTGAAAGCGTGTATCAACTGCGGGTATTTATCGAACCCATAGCCGAATCGAACGTTGCCTGCAACTCCGGATCTTTCTTACACGGCTTCATCCATCTGTCAATCGCAACAATGATGGTTTGAAAATTCGAAATATACAATGTGTTGTGGTGATGCAGTATTTTCCAAGGCCTATCAGACATACTGATTGGGAGACCTGCAGTCTCCGCGCTGTCATTGGCCTTCTTCCTCGGCTTGACCGCAAGACGTGCATTAACCGACTATCCCCACGGCCCTTTCCGTTTCTCCATTGGCCTGCATCGCCCATAGCTTCGAGATGCTGCATGCGCCGGACTCTTGAGTATACTCGGGATTGGCTGAGGTGTAGATTGGGGTTTCCTGGAGCGGCGAATCATGGGCTGTCGTAGATGTGTAACCCACACGGGCTGACGATCGAGATGTTCGAATGTTGACCCATTGCTGATGCCGCAATCAGCTGAATCGCGTGATATACGAGCATCTGTCAAGATACCCTCTGGTAGAAATTGACAAAAGGGTTTCAGTGACATCTTGCCAAGACATGTCATTGCCCCCATTCTCACGAGCATGGGATAATGAACAAGGAGAGAAAGGAGACGTTAACACATAAGGGGTAGTCTATGAGATGATTAAGGAACGGTGCACTGTTCTCCCGGGCGTCTTATCATGATGGAAAACCGTCGAAGCTTCTTACTTTTTACTTGAAACTCTCTACCGGACTCAGGAAATGGAAAATGCATTATAGCAATATGTACGATTCAATGGACCCCTACGAGGTGTATTAAGCCAGCGCATTGAATGGGGTTATTACAAGACGTCAGCAGTATCAGTGTGTGTGTATAGTGCAACGGGTAAAATCAATGGTCGGAGGCTTCTTCATGAGGAGACTCTTTCGAAATTCTCTATTCGCAGTACAATGCGGCAGTCATGACCTACAGCAATGACGACCTCGCATGCTAAGTGTGTATCAAAGGTACCCCGACTTCAAAGCAGTCGGTGCCCGTAGCGAAGACAATGCCGCCCATCCTTTCTATCCATTCCTGCAATGCATCCTGCCACGGTGGGCATGTTCCCCAACTCCTCGCAGACATATCTGGTCATGACCCGATCAACATCGATCGATTTCGACAAGTGCGCCCATGCCAATGCAGATAGCTAACGATCCCGTACACGGAGCCTTCCGTCGTCTGGTATATTTCAGCACTTTGTAATCAAGGCCTACTGTGCTTCCTCGGTCTTCGTCCCCTTTCCAACCGCCAATTCCTCTTTCTTTGCCGTCTCAAGCTGAGTAGCAGCTCCATTCGCCTCGCCATTAGTCCTGGGAGCCTCCTGGGCCGCTTCGTCGTTCTTTCCTTTACTCAAGTTCGCCTGGGCCTCTACGATCCGGGTGTACATACCCTGGACCTGGTGTCCTAGAGAGCCAGCGTTTGGCCAATATTGAGAGGCGTATTCCCTGTCATGTGTGAGCTATTGCGATCTCTGGCGAAGAGATTCTATATGATGTGACTTACCAGAATGATTCTTCAGCCTCCACTGATTCGCGTGTTCCATCTTCAAGTTCGGCATCAACGCAAAGCACCCGGATGTGATCGCCGATATTGATGAGCTCAGTCCTCAGAACCTTGGCACGCTCCTGCTTGTCTGAGTACGCGTGTCTCGTGGCAGACTTGACCGTATTGAGGCTCTCACGAATCGGCTTAAAGAGGGCCTTGAAATGCGGCGGAAAAACCTTGGCGATACTACTTCTTTGGTCTTGGCTGTTGCTGGGCTGTTGCTCACTCTTCTGGTGCCTCTGGTCTCCACCGCTATGATGGTCATGCCCTCGATGGCCGCTGTCGGCTTGCGGGTTATGGCCATTAACGTCACCGTTAGTCGAGACTCGACGATGCGTACTATCTCGGTGGTGATGCTTATCCGGTCTACGCGACTTATGTACCCCGGAAGGAGCTGGAGAAGCCGAGCCTGTGGCATGCCCATTCGTTTGCTTGTGCATGCCGTTCTTCTTGTTGTTGCGGTGATGGTTTTCCACCGCGCGTTTGGCAGCTAGGTTGGTTCCATTGCTGGTTTTTTCCTTGAGGACCGACAGAAGATAGTCCGCGCGACGTACCAGGTGAACCGCTCCTGGAGATTTGGCAACAGCATTGGCACCTTTGTTGCGCTCTTCCTTTCTTTCTACGCGGTGTTCTTCGAGGAAGAACCTATCCTGCATCTCCAAATCCGGATCGTCTCGGATTGGTACCCAGGCTCCGTATCCGTGCCGTAGGATACCCACAAGCAGCATACCATCTTCGCGCGCACCCCACTCACAGCTATATTTCTCAGCTCCTTTAGAAGCCTCAGGGACTCGGAAATTTAAGGGATTCGACATCCGACCTATAACCTCCCGCAACATTCGCATTTCGGCCGGGCGTTCGATGATGGTCTCGGCATTGTTGCGCTTGACACCCTTGTAGTCAAACAACACGGCTTTTCGATCCTTCTTCGTGATAGCCTTGCCTTGATCACGCTCGAGCCGATTGATTCGATCTTGCTCAACTCTGAGTAGGCGTGTCGCCTCTGCAATAATGTCATCCAGGGTAGCCTTCAAGACCGCCCGATCCCTCTGGACAAGACGAGCATCGCGTACTAGCTCATCGCCGCGGTCGTCGATAGATCCAAACCGAAGATACGCCTTGATGATGTTCCTCACCTCTTTCTCACCAAGGGGTCGGCTTGGATCTTGGCTCGGCTGCGAATCTGAATCGTCCCCTGTGGCTTCAGCGGCTGCAATGGTTCGCGCACGCTTCTTAGCTGCACGCTCCTCGCGATCGTCATCGTGCTTACGCTTCCGCGGAGCCTCCTGCTCTTGCGCCTTTCTCAGAAACTCCTCATCCTTTTGTTTCTGTTCCTCTGCCTTTATCTTGTCTAGCTCGGCCTTCGGAATAATCTCGTCCCAGGACAAATCGAGCTTGACGTCAGTGTACTCAAAGTTCTTGAGAAATTCCTCGCCCCCATCCGCGGTAATAGCATCTTGCTGTTCCGTGTGGTGCTCTTCAGCATTCTCGAGCACCGCGTCAATGTTAAGCTCCTCTAGCTTCTTTTGATTCCCGGATTGCTCAAACATCTTCTGACCTCGACGCTTAAGGATGCGCGAAATATCATCGACAGAGGAAGGCTCTGCAACGGGCTTGCCGGCACGTGCCAATTTTTCCGTCAAAGCTTTTTCACCATCTCTGTCAGTAACACCTCGTTGAATTGTAATGAACTCTAACATCAGCTTATTCCTAGCTCGCTCGAGAACTTCTTCCTCAACAGTTTCCTTAGACACAAGCCTATACACCGTGACGGGCTTGGTCTGCCCGATGCGGTGCGCACGAGCCATGGCTTGGAGATCTGCTTGCGGATTCCAATCAGAGTCAAATAGGATGACTGTATCCGCGGTCATAAGGTTAATGCCGAGACCGCCAGCTCTCGTAGAGAGCAGGAAGCAGCAGTCTTTGCTGTCAGGCGCATTGAAGTGGTCAATAGCCATGCGGCGGGGACCCGCAGGGATCGTCCCGTCGAGGCGCTGATACTGATAGCCACGCAATTGCATGTACTCGCTTAGAATGTCAAGCATCTTAACCATCTGGCTGAAGATCAGGACGCGATGACCGTCTTTCATCAGCTTCTTTAGCAGTTGGTCAAGTAACATCATCTTGCCACTACATGTGATGAGGACCTTGGTTCGATCTTCGCGACTGATGTCTTCTCCAGAAAGCCGGTCCTCGAGGTTAGGGAACAGGAAGGGGTGGTTGCTCGCTTTTTTCAACTCCATCATTATGTTGAGAAGGGACTGCTTCGGTCCGGTAGCACCTGCATTGAGAGCCTGATAATTTCGGGTAAGGATATTCTTGTAGTACTCCAATTGCACGTCCGAGAGCTCGACGCGGATGATCTTTTCACTCTTTGGAGGTAGATCACGCTCCACCTTACTCTTCGTTCGCCGAATCATAAATGGGGATATCATCTTAGTCAAATCCGTGATCTTTCCTGCGGCATCTTCAGATTGAAGATCCATGTTCTCTTCGACGTTGATTTTCCCAGGCATGAGGAAGTCCATCAAAGCCGATAGTTCACCTAAGGTATTCTGTATAGGAGTACCCGTAATGAGGAGACGGCTTGGAACCTTGTAATCGCGCAATTTCATATAGAGTTGAGAATCGCGGTTCTTCAAACGGTGAGCTTCGTCCACGGCCAGGAATTGCCATTTGATCTGAGACAGTGGGAAGTCATCATCCTTGAGTATGAACTCGTATGTTGTAAGGAGGACGTGGAACTTGGTCTTCTTCGGGTTTCCGTCCACGAAGAGTTCGTGTTCGCGAATGATCTTGCGGGATTCTGCCCTCCCATTGTAGATCACGTAGTTTAGATCAGGCGTCCAGTTGTCAAAAGTCTCGGCCCACGCTGGTACCGTAGACAGGGGGACGACCACAAGGAAGGGCCCTTGCTGTTGTCTATCGTGTCGAAGCCAGTTCATGAAGGCGATGGTCTGTACGGTTTTTCCCAGCCCCATTTCATCTGCGAGGATAACGTTGTCGCCACGGCACCAGTTGTACGCAAGGAAATTCACACCCGTCAACTGGAACTCTCTCAGCTTGCCATGCTTGATGTAGGATGGCTGTTCCGAGATCTTCGTGAAGTCGCTTCTGGTATGAATGCGTATCTCGGTCTTGTTCGATTGATGTAATGAGTTTTGTCGGTTAATATAGCGATCGATTTCCTCTTGCGCTATTTGACTGACTAGCTCCGCATCTTCCCAGGTGCAACCTTCGTAAGGGATACCTCGCCCTGTAAACATTTAGCACTGAGCACTCTACCAGAAAAGCAGGGTACATACACTTCACGTAGTAGGTGGTGTTCCCATCATCGCCTTTCCCCATGTCAATGACACGCTCGACCTTCGTATGTTGGAGAAGAGCATCGGCCTCCTGCTCCCTGTCTAGGTTGTACTTTTCCTTTTCCTCTGGTGGAATATTCGAGCCGGATTGGTTCATCTGTATGTCCACGAGTACAACTTTACGGAAGTAGTTCTCAAGCCTCCGAATGCCCCGATACTGGGCCAAAGCAGCGTTGGTCTCCCAAGTGGCATGGATATGGGCTTTGCCTTGCCATTTGATCTGAGGAAAAGTCATGTCAGCATCGGGAGTAGATACCACGCAAAAAGTGAACAAGCACGTACATGGTATTCGTAATCATCACGTCCGGGCTCTTGGATCTCCTCACCTAAAAGAGTTAAATCGCGAGGCAGTGATGACAGCATGGGTAAGGACTAACTAGTATCGTGACGCAGGCGATGACCAAGGACCACGTCGATGGCTGGGGCGCTCACCTCCCCTGCTGTAGCCCAGTAATTGGGTGTGAGCACATCCTCCTCATCTTCGAAAGGGTCGTCATTGTCCTCGTTATAATTGGAAACCTTTGCAGCTCTCCGCGTCGAGAAGCGGACTTCGCCGTGATTAGGAGTGATCTCTCGGGCGGGCTGCAAGTGGCGACGCCGAGGCGGTTTCTTGTGGCCATTGGCTCGAGAGCGAGATGCACCATAGTCAGCAATGCCGGAGTCGGAGTCGGACGGTGACTGTGGCGAGACACTTGGGCGATTGGAGGCTGTGAGCTCACGTTAATCCAGCCACAGTAAATATTGAATCATGAAGCCAATCAAGGGATAAATGTTTTGACCCACCAGGTTTCGATGATGCACTCTTTACTCGCTTTCGGGGACGGGTCTGAATATCCGATCCCGAATTGTCCTCTGAGTCGCTCTCAATCTATCCGGAAGTTAACGGATGTCTCAAACATCGTGTGATAGATTCCTTACAACACGACGCGATGGACGGGCACGACCCTGAAGCAACAATGTCAACGGGAGAGGTTTATGGTGCTTGAATAACAATGGCCTTACACTCCGTCTTAAACCCCACAACTCAGGGTTCTGCATGTAATCATCCTCATCCGTTACAGCTTTTCGTTTCCCAAGCGCCTGAGACTGACTTGAGCGTCGTGAGCTAGATGATGAGGCTGCATTGGCAGCTGCCAGAGGGGAGTCCTCCATATCGTATTCGCCGTCGTCAGAACCTAGAGCGTCGTCGCTGGTCAAGTCCCTATCATTGGATTCTTGATCAGGTGTTGTAACACTATTGTCAAATGCTAGAGTAGGTGGAGGTCGAGCAGTTGAGCTTGGTGGATCGATTGCGTCGGATAGATCGCTTTCGCTGTCAGAAGGTATGGCTGTAAGATTTGTAAAGGTTGAAGAAGCAACGGGGAGGTGTCCATTGTTATATGGAAGATTGGGATGTGTCGAAGAGGCAGGCTGGTACATCACGCTGCTCGCTGAAGACAAAGTGTTAGCATTGACAAGTGTTGTGGTGTCGCGGGATCTCCGCGCAATAACAGAGCATTCGGAACACATATGCGACCCAGTTGCGTGTTCAATTAGAATTATGAGGCTAGAGAACAATTCTGAATTGCCGATTTGATACAGTGTGATGAATTTGGATGATGTATGAGATGGAATTGTAATGCCAGTCCCAGGTAGCGTACGAGCATGGGACAGCACTGTGCTAGGCTAGCGATATTGTGCCTCTGTCTGATAGAATCTGCTGCAGCTCTTTCCAGGGAGACAGACTGTGGTGCGGGGAGATGGTGCAAGGTATTCGTGATGGAGGTGGGCTTGTTGAGGCGGCCGATGACGATGGACTTCGCTCCGGACAACCGCAGTCATTCCCGCGAGAGAGACAGAGAAGTGTACTTACAAGCCATGGCTTCGAGAGCGCAACGGACAATGTTGGTAATGCTGTGGTAGCAGTGTGGGTGGTGTTTGGGAGAGTGACAGTTGTGTCCTGGAGAGGGCACGGGTATCGATTTGGGTAGGTAGAGGTTAGAGACAAGAGGCTAAAATATGATGGCCCGATGTTTCTCCGGGCCACAATGAAGGTCATATCTGCTCGTTCACGCCCACCTGGCCTGATTGTCATGAGTCAATTTCCGGGGAAAAATCTGCTCAGACTGGGAAGAAGCCACAGCAGTGAGCACGGTAAAGAGTGAATCTGCTCAGACTGGAAAGAAGCCACATCAGGGAATACGCTACGATAGGAAATTACAGCTGATACTGAGTCCGCTTCACTCCAGGCCCAGCATGTCGGACAAACTAACGCGGTAAGTGTGGGCTAGAGAGCCGGCACTATCATAGGAAAAATACTGAAGCGTCTATAATATAGTATCGCCATCGTCAACAACGATAAGTGCAAGCCGAAGAAATGCAGGCAAGAATGCAAGAAATCATGCCCTGTTGTCCGCACTGGCAAACTCTGCATTGAGGTCACGCCGGAATCAAAGATTGCCTTCATATCGGAGCGACTTTGTATAGGATGCGGTATCTGCGTCAAGAAGTGTCCCTTTGGCGCCATCAACATCATCAATCTACCCACGAACCTGGAGTCTCAGGTTACCCACCGGTACTCGGCCAATAGCTTCAAGTTGCATCGGCTGCCGATGCCACGGCCGGGACAAGTCTTGGGATTGGTAGGGACGAACGGTATCGGCAAGAGCACGGCTTTGAAGATCCTCAGTGGGAAGTTGAAGCCAAATCTGGGTAGATATGATGACCCTCCGGACTGGGAAGAGATCCTGAAATACTTCCGAGGTTCTGAATTACAGAGTCAGTCAATCCAATGTTTAAACCAAGCGAATGGAGTGTGCTGACTTGGGGTAGACTATTTCACCAAGGTATTGGAAGACGATCTAAAGGCTGTGGTGAAGCCGCAGTATGTGGACCAGATTCCGAAGGCTGTTAAAGGACCGGAAAAGTCGGTGCAAGGACTGCTTAAAGCAAGAGCGCAAATGGACAATTATGATCATATTCTAGATGTATTAGGTAAGTAAAGCCATGATACCTGATGTGAGCAAAGCGCGAGGGAAGTACTGACGTTCATCTAGAATTAAGGCACGTTCTTGATCGCGATATCGGCCTTCTGTCCGGTGGAGAACTCCAGCGTTTTGCGATTGGCATTGTTTGCGTGCAGAAAGCCGATGTGTAGGGAAAGCACGGAACCCCCATAAACCATGACTGACATCTATCTAGCTACATGTTTGATGAGCCGTCTTCCTATCTCGATGTCAAGCAAAGGCTCAACGCTGCAAGAACCATTCGAGAGCTTCTTCGTCCAGACGACTATGTTATTGTTGTCGAGCACGATCTGTCAGTGCTTGACTATCTTTCTGACTTTATCTGCGTCCTCTACGGTAAGCCTGCGGTCTACGGGGTGGTCACACTGCCCGCATCTGTGCGAGAAGGCATTAACATCTTCCTCGATGGGAATATCCCCACGGAGAATTTGCGATTCCGAGAGGAATCTCTCACCTTCCGCATCGCCGAGGCAGGCGATGAATTTCAAGCTGATCGCGCTCGCGGCTACGAGTATCCTGCCATGGAGAAGACTCTAGGGGACTTTCACCTTAAGATCAAGCCTGGCTCGTTCACCGACTCGGAGATAGTCGTTATGATGGGTGAGAATGGGACCGGCAAGACGACGTTCTGCCGAATGCTTGCTGGTCTTGAGAAGCCTGACGGAAAGGTTTCCATTCCGCAAATGCATATCTCTCTGAAACCTCAGAAGATCACGCCCAAATTCCAAGGCACAGTACGCCAGCTCTTTTTCGGCAAGATCAAAGCCGCCTTTCTCTCCCCTCAATTCCAGACAGATGTCTACAAGCCCCTTAAACTGGACGACTTCATCGATCAGGAAGTTCAGAATCTTTCAGGCGGTGAACTACAGCGTGTGGCTATCGTACTTGCCCTTGGCAAACCGGCAGATATCTACCTCATCGACGAACCCAGCGCCTATCTCGACTCCGAGCAGCGTATCATCGCCGCGCGAGTCATCAAGCGATTCATCATGCATTCCAAGAAGACGGCCTTTGTGGTTGAGCACGATTTTATCATGGCTACTTATCTAGCTGACCGAGTAATTGTATTTGACGGGCAGCCGTCGCTCAATGCGCGCGCCAATACACCTGAGGGACTATTGACCGGGTGTAACAGTTTCTTAAAGAATCTAGATGTCACGTTCCGAAGGGACCCCAACAGCTTCCGACCCAGAATCAACAAGTACAATAGCCAGCTGGACCACGAGCAGAAGCTGAGTGGCAACTTCGTAAGTTCCACCTTGATATCCTAAACCCCTTTGTCACTCTTCTTTGCTTTCACCGTTGGCGTTCCGTTAACTGACCCTCCACAGTTCTTCTTAGAAGAATCTAGTTGAAACGGGCATCCCAAAAAACAACCACGAGCGACGACGTAACGCCGAAAAAGAATTGATACCCTGCACTACTCCATCTGCCGGCGTTGGTGAAAACGCTGCAAAGCACGGAGCAGGTCTCCCTGACGAAGAGGCATGCTCCGATGAAGACGACGACGACGATGACTGATAAGGGCGACGGCAGTCTACCTCCTGTCACTCTGGATCCTCAGCCACACAGTCACTAGACTGTTTTTTGCAGTAGTGGACTGTGGTTCAAATAAGTGTTGGTTCAAGCAAGGTGACTGCCGTCAATGCCCGAAGAAATTGAGTACGACTTCGGGCCTTCAATAGGTGAGAACAGCTTGGGCTGGGAAAAGCGAGCTCTAATGCTGCTCTGCATTACGCGCGTATTTTTGTTCCTGCTCAAGACGACCTGTCCGTTCAGACCAAAGGGGAGACGGGCTGGGGACTAGGAATAGAGAATATCTGACCTGGTCATTGTCCGGTCATGCTGGAGATCACTGCTACAAGCTCACCTTCTATATGCCCATATCCTTGCCAATGTAGACTGTACAAAAACATAAATCGCAATTACTTCAATCTACGTACCTGACTTAGGAATCCCACCTCGTGCCTCCACCACCACGACCGCCCACCTCCGAAGCATCTGCACTAATATCACAGTAGCACAGCTCAAACCGAGAATTACACGAAGCTAATTGCATACTGACCTTGCTCCCCAGTCACCCCGCCCCTCATTCCGCCTCAATCATCTCCCCCTCCTCGCTCCCAGAAAGTATGGCCGGCTCCTCCTTAACCGGCACCGGCGTCTTCGTCCTCTCCCTCCTCTTCTCCTCCCTATCCCTCCTAACCCTCTTCCTCGCACTCCCCACGCTCTCGCCCTCGCTATCCCTCCTCCTCCGCACACTAGTCCTCCCATCAGCACCATAATCCAGCTCATCCGCCCGACTACCTCTCGTCCGATATAGACGCTCTCTCTCATCCTCCCTCTCACGCCGCTCGCGGTCATAGTGGCTCAAGCGGACATGTTCCCTACTGGAGATACGCTCATGGCGGTCGCGATCCCGCGGTGGAGGGGACAGGCCGGTCGCGCCGGATTTGTGGTACTGGCGCTCACGGTCCGCCATTGCTTTGCGGCGGTCTGCCTCGTAGGGGTCTGGTTCCGGACTTCGGCTGCGCCGCCCATGATGATGCCCATTGCGGAGATCGCGGTCTCGATCTCGATCGCGGCGTTTGGAGCGCTCGTGCTCGAGATCGTCTTCCTTCTCTTTTAGGCGGCGGATGACTTTGTCGAAGGCTTGGCGGCGGAGGTCGTCGGAGTCGAGGGCTTTGAATTCGTCGAGGTGGGAGATGTCGGGGCGGATGGTTTCCCAGGATGTGGTGGAGGTGACGGGGGGGTTGGAGAGGTGCTTGATTTTGGAGCGGAGAGCGTCGATGAGGCGGCGTTGATGGCGCTCGGAGGCGTGCTTGTCGTCTTCTGTTCGGCGGACGACTTTGTCGTAGAGGCGTTGGAAGATGAGGGATAGGGTGTCAGGAGGGAGAGAGGCGGTGCGGCGGTCTGTGGACATAATGGACTTGAAGTCGGTAAGGTTGGTTTTCGTTGTAATTTCGTACCGCTTGTCCTCAAGTACGTCAAGTACGTCATTGCGAATCAGGCGGAGAGCACGTTCTTCTTCTTCCACCATGTCCCAGAAAAGATCGAGGGGAGTAGAGCCGGCTTGGCCGAGCATGGCTACGTACCTTGGGTCCTCCTGGACTTCTGGATATACTTGCATCCACTTCGTCCCAGCTTTGATCTTGCCGGCTGCCTTCAGTTCATTGAGGAGATCTAGATAGTGGTCTCTGTTCTGGCGCTCTCTTCGGGCCTTTGAGTTCTTGTCGCGCTGACGCTCGTCGTTGAAGGTCCTCTCGAGCGACTTGATATGATTCTCGAAAGCTGTCAAAATATCTGACTTGCTAAGGGTTTTGAATTTATCATCACCTTGAAACTTTTCGTCCGCCTGAATTATATCATGTGCCTCTGACCATCGTGTGTATGGCTCAAGGTCAAGCGATTTCAGTATGCTGACAAGGTCGTCCATGGCAGACTTACGAGTGATTGCTTCACGTTCTATGTTGGACTTTTTCAGCTCGATGATGTATTCTTCAAAAAGCTGCCGACGTTCAGTATCATCATTGGTGGACCTGAAGATAGTCTCGCCTTCAATGATAGGCCTTGCCGTTTTCCACCGAGTGTAATGCTTGATCTCTGGATGTCTTCTCAGCATGATACCAAAGTCGGATCGGAGCTTGGCCAGCCTCTCCTTTGCGCGATCCTTCTCTTGTACGCGAACCTCCACTGCGTACTTCTCGAAAGCGGCTTTGCGGTCCTTGGGGTCTTTCAGAGCTCGGTATTGAGGGTCCTTGATGGTTGCGCGCATGGTTTGTTCCCACGTCCAGTCTGGCTGTACATTAGATCGCCTTAGAAGCTTGATAAAAGCCGCTTCAGCCTCTTCATAAGTTGAGTAATCTGGGTCCGTCTGTTGCGCGCCAGCCGTAGGGCCTCGGTAGCCTCCTGTATCATTCTGGACATAGCCAATCTGTCGCTCTGGACCTACACGCTCGCCGTAATCATCTCGGTCTCGCTGCTGGGGGTATGACGAGAGCGTGCTCGTTCCGCCAGCTACAAATTGCTGGACTCTGTCTCGCGTCAGTAGATAACATCAATGGGGGAGGGACGTGCATACGGCGCTGCGGGTTTGGAAGCAGGAGTACTCTGCGCAAGAGCTGTCTTGTAGACTTCTGGCATCTCCCATGAGCTCTGTTTTGATTCTGTGTTGTACCAATATTTCCTCCCCCCTGCTGCTGTGTACTCTTTCCATGGCTGGTTTGCTAGTGCGCGCTGTATGTCATTAGTTGCGGATATCGACAGTTTTTCCCATAGAGCACTCACCTCAGCCGGGCTCATGAGTTCTAGAGGCTTTGTCCATTGTGTAGCCTTGGTCTGAGTATTATAATAGTAGACTCGGCCATCAGCATTTCGGGCTTCGTTCCATAATCCAGGTGGCCCTGGCACACCGTTCACGCCGTTCATTTCGACGGTTGGGAAATTGAAAGATAGCGCAAGATCCGGTGGACTGTTCGATAATGAATGGCTGTGTCCAGCGCAGTCAATGTGTATGCAGTTCAAGAAAACCTTCCTCACGCCAAGCAATCTCCTCTAGCGGCTCTTCAAGCTCCGTCTTTCGGAAACACTTCTAACGTAATAATTTTCGGCAACGCATCAGCTCGTTCACCCGATCTGATTTGGAAAGTAGTCTTCTAGTTACCTTTGCGAAGATGTCAGTTGTAGACAATTGCACTCTAAATGTATTGGTGCCAGAGTCTTCCGGATTCGACCCTACGACCTTCTTTGGAAGCCCGGGACAGGGACAAGAGAGGCAGCCTTCAATCGATGCCATTCCACGACGGAAAGTTTTGCACTTTGGTATGATACGAGACTTAGCACTCATCGATCAGTCATCTTACTCATTCTCAGGCGTCACCTAGATGAGAATATCTCGGTTTACCTGATTCTGCAAACACCCCAATTAGAGGAGCCACAGCTCAAGGAGATACTTGAACGATTGACGGTGTCATTGGAAGTCATTGCATTTGGCTCAAGTCTACAGTCTGAGCATGGCGTGGAGTCCCACCAGCAAAATCCATACCCCGCGAATCGAGACATCCTCTGGTCTGGGCAAGTCGATACTAGCGGACAGGCTTTCAAAGTACAGGAGGGCGGAGAGCGTGGTGACGCGCCACCGCGAATGAATCTTCTGTGGAAGGTATCGGCATTCCTAAGTAAGTCAGTAGATATGAGTACATCCTCGACCTCGACCTTACAATCACAGGTCGCCCAAGAGTACGGCTTCAATCTCCTTTAGTCTCCTTCAGGCCTTCCGGGAGTGCTTGGCGCACCAACACAAGCACGGTTCATCTAGAAGATCGTCTCTTGCCCAGTGGCATTCCTACCTCAGCAAATCTGTTAGAGTCTCTGAAGAATGAGCCTGGCTTTAAAGGAGTGCAGCCTCGACTTCCGGCGTTGAGGCTGTCCCGCCTCAATACTACAAATTCCGACCTTATCTCGAGTAATCGATCATTAAGAATCACTGCGCAGCCTACCTTTCGAGCAATGCCAGCGATCACCGCACGGGTGCGGTACTCGAAGGCTAGCAATATAGGAGGAAAGAATGCAATAATTGCATCGCTGGATATCGAGACAGCAGCGGTTGTTAACACAGAGATATCCCTTCAGATAATCGAGATGCATCTCTCAGAAGGAATAACGAAAAATCTCGGGCAGGACCTCAGTCCTATGTTACCCATGACTTGCAAACCCCGAGATTGCACAACTTTCTTATTTCGTCTTACACCAGATGAAAATTCGTTGAATGATACTAATTTCGCTTCAAACTCCCAGTCTCTGGATGTTTCGATAGATGGCATCGTGTTGGCATCGGATACATGTCTGCCCCAAATTGAGATGCGATGGCGAACAACGGTCGAGTTCTCTAGTGCACTAAATCCAAGCTTTGGTGCTCCGAATCAGTCTCTACAACGGAATAAGCGCCAAGCCAACATCACCATGTCGCAAGCCGTGTCGAATGAGACCGGTATTTCTGCGCCCGGTCAGGAAGGGGAAGAGGGGAATGCTCCTCGAAAGGAGCGGGCAACGTCCGGTACTGGTCTTGGAATCAGTATTACTTTCACGGCGCCTGCAGAGGTCTACATTGGCGAGCCATTCAACTTCGACGTATTCGTGGTCAATCGATCAAGTAGGCCTCGAAAGCTTGCGATCGTGGTGGTCCCGAAGCGCAAGAAGGCGGAGATCAATACTCATCTCTCCAGAATATCTACATCCTCTACTGGTGGCCGCAAGGACAGCGGGGTGGCTGACGCGGTGACGGATGAGAATCTCCTTTATGCAATGCAACGAAATGCCATCCGGGAAGGGGTGCAGATCATTAGTCTCAGCAATGATACCGTCATAGGGTAATCTCTTCGGTCCTCCGATATGTGTTCCTCTCACTAACATCAGCAGGCCTTTGCTCCCTGGATCCTGCTTCAACGCAGATTTGAAAATTCTTCCGCTAGCTACAGGGTATCTGCAGATTGAAGCTATACGCATCGTTGATGTTTCGACGAACGACACCGTAGATGTAAGAGATTTGCCAGGCGTCATAGCACAAGAGCGAGCCGCCAAAAGGGAAACAGGTGTGGGGGACTGAAACGATTTCCGTCAATAATGCAAAGTGTCTGACCATGCATGTGCTACGAAATGCAACTACAATCTCCCTAGGGAGATTGGACTAAACAGAATCTCGAACTCAGCATAAGGTAGGCAACTATTATCCATCTAGCGAACTTTTTACTTCGGTATCTAGCGAAAACTAACATGAGTGAAGAGCTACTTCAACGTCATGACGCCTTACCGATGCCGCCAGTATTATGCACAGAAAGTCGAATCTCATGAAACATGATCATCACCGGTCTTTCTGAGCTTTGACACTTCTCCACTCAATTAGCAGAGATCCAATAACCGTCAAACACGCTAGCGCCACTGCAACATCGAATACGTCCGTTATTGCATGGTTGTAGACTATCCTCACAACGTCGAGATACTGCGATCCTATTGCGGACTTGATTTCCGTGGCTCCGGTGTTGACAATCACGGCAGGATCAAAGTCTGGAATGCTCGAAAGGCCGGCTATCAAACGGTTGACAAGGATATTCTCCCCAACTGAAACAAAGATTGAGCCACCAAGCTGCTGGGCGAAGAAGTTCAAGGATACGCCCGTAGGGACGTCTTTCTTGGCCAGCACCGTCTGAGCTGCCATGCTTCCTTGCTGCATTCCTAGTCCAAGGCCGAATCCGAACAATATTTGATAGCCAATCCATTTGGCATGCCCAGTCTCCGGAGTGAACGTTGTAAAAAGCCCAACTCCGATGGGCATAACAACGGACGAGGCGATCATCATTGGGGCATAGTAGCCAGTCTTCTTGGTAAAGATTCCTGCCAAAAAGCTCGATACGACGAGAGCGAGCAAACTCGGCAAGATCATGATGCCGGAATGGACGGGGGTCGCGTATTTGATCGCTTGAAACCAAATCGGCAGATAATAGATTACTATCATCATGGTTCCACCCATGCAGAACGCTAGCCAGAACGCAGCCGCAATGCTTCTCTGTTTGATGATATGAGGAGGGACGGTCGCCGTATCGCCCTTCCACGCCTGCACAGCAGTGAAGGCGCAGAGGCAAGAACCGAAGATGACGAGCAACGCGATTATGCGTCCATTATTCCAGGCGTATGTTGAGCCACCCCACTGCATTGCAAGCAACAGACATATGATTCCCGGGATGAGAAAGGCAGTGCCGATAGGATCCAACTGAGTGATCTGCTCCTTCACAGTCTTGTGGGTCCTGTTACTTGGCACCTTTAGGACAAAGGCTACAACAATCATTGACACAGCGCCGATAGGGAGGTTGATATAGAAGGCCCTAGATGATTTCGGAGTCAGTATTCCCTCTTGAAGCTAGTGAATGGAGCCATAAGGCATGTCTTCCGATCGAATGCTCGTTAAGACAAGTCCCAAAGCTCTTGAAACACTCGAGAGTGGGAACAAGGAGCTTGGAGAAGATGACCTACCAGCGCCACGAGACCTATCGAGCTGTCAGCCATGTGCTTCCACGCCGGCATTGGTCAACCCAAGAGAATCTCATACATCTTGAGTAAATACTCCTCCAAGAACCGGTCCAACAACGGATGCAATGCCGAACACCGAACCGAACATTGCCTGGTACATTGGTCGTTTGGCGAGTGGGATGATATTAACCATGATCATAATGCCTCCGTTCATGATGCCAGCAGCACCTACGCCGGCAACGGCCCGCCCGAGGATGAAAGCTGTCGACGTTGGAGCGGCGCCGCACACCGCGGACCCAAGCTCGAAAATGGCGATACAGGTCAGGAAGACCCACTTGGGCGAATAGAACGTGTATACGCGGCCAAGGAGAAGCATGAACCCAGATACTGTGAGCATGTAGGAGCTTCCGTACCTATGGACTGTTAACAGGTGTTCAAGGCGTCGGGATTGCACATTTCCTAACCAGCCTACATCCCCGAAGGAGTTGAACTCGTTCGTCATATATGGGATAGCCGTCGCAATTATTGTTCGGTCCTGCGAAGTGGTCAGCAACTGCGGCATAAACATCCCAAAGACATTTCCGTGTGGGCAAAAGGGCAATCATGCGCCTTCTCCTGGCACTTCTATCTACCATCGTGGTCTTCGGAACACTTACAAGAGCCACAAGGAACATGACCAAATACAGCGAAAGCATGATGAGGATGACCCTTCGCGCAGGAGGATACTGTAGTACATCTTCAGCTGTTTCGGCGCCCAAGGTCGACTCGGTCGAATCTGGCGTCGTCTGCTTCTCTGGATCTTGTTCGACGAGCGTGTCTGAGGACGGGCCATCAGCTACTGGCAGTGGTAGTTTGCTTCCCATGACATCGGAGGTGGGTATCTCTGGGGCTATCATGTGTGCTTGAGAGGGCACAGTGGTTGAAGCCATAACTTCTGGCTTTGGATCGATTGGCAACAATGAGCCGTGAGAATTCAATTTGCGTGCAAATTAAGTTCTTGCAGCTATGCTACTGTATAACTTGAATCGCATATTCTTTCATACCTGTAGACACGACCCTTGAGCCCCTTGAATAATGCCTTCGGCCCCGAAAACGAAATACACCGTTAGTGCTTGCTTCATTGCATCAGGGTTCGCATCCGGAATCCAATCAAACAACGCTAAAACGTTATGGCCTTGGAATTACGTGCTTGGCACGTAAGTACCAACACTCGCAAGCGGATGCGAGCCTGAGCAATGAAGTAACGTTAGCGCCTAAGAGACAGCCATTGAAACGTTATGAAAGCTGTCGCCTTGCAAGAAATTAGCTCTCGGGTCCGCCAACGTGATATAGCTCCGATTGGCTCTTCTATGCCTCCAGCGCCGTATCAGCTTGAGATCACCCTTTGCACTGTTGGGACCTGAGATGATCATTGAGCTGTTCGTCATATGCCACCATCGTAAGACTTCTTCTAAGGCGTGCTTTGAACTTTTCCGTCCCTTTTCACGCAACCTTCAACAGCGACGCTGTCACTACATGTATGTTGACGTTTGAAAGAGTAGATCGACAACAAGATCAATAAGCTTGATGGACCAGTCGTGAGGCAGAGGTTCGCCTAGATCAATGCAGAGCACCGCGTCAACCAAACAGCGATAGGACGAGTAGCAGCGACCGATGGGTCAACGGCCGGAAGTCTAAAAGAAACCACCGAACTTTTATCATCTGCCACTTGGCGCGGCTCTGAGTTCGGCCCCGCTGAAGAAGAAGAGCCCGATTTGGAGATTGCCAGCCAGCAACAAAGGAGGGAGCGTCGACCTTTGTCGAAGCCTTCCGACCTCCAGCCAATCAAATTAGCAAGCTGAAGGTCTACGAGTACTCTTCCAGGGTCCCTAAGCTTTTCTGAGTAGCCCTCGTGTTTAAATCCAGAAGGAGATGTCGACAACGGAGCACGCAGGCTCTGAGCCGATCCTTACGACTGAGAACCTCCTCAGGGCCCATGCCTGTGTCTTATGCCAGCGACGAAAGGTGAGATGCGATAGGAGGGATCCTTGTGCGGCTTGTACCAAAGCTCGAGCCGACTGCGTTTTCCGTGCTCCTGCACCTCCCCGCCGCCGTCCTCGCAAATCACCAGAGGCAATGCTCCTTACGCGGCTCAGGCGCTACGAGGACCTGTTAAGGGGCTTTGGCGTGAAAATCGAATCTACGAGTAGCGATGCAGATGTAGTGGCTCGTCATGTGCAGGACATGGAGATTGTTTCGGACAGCAAAACAACGCATAACCGTGATCCCGCTTTTGAAATGTCTGGCAAGCAGGCTCAAGGACAAATGATTGTGAGAAATGGGAAAGCACGTTATCTCGAAAAGTGAGCACTGCTCTCATCCTCCCCTAAGCACGGACTGGTGCACTCGATCCTTGGCAGCCGTGAAAGAAGTTAGTGGATTGAATCACCAGTGAAGACCCATAGCTGAAGCGGCAAATCGTTAAAGCGTTTGTCTCGCTCAAGCAAATCACTCTGGAGCAGGGCTCGGAGGAGGTTCTGAACTCGATGTGCTGACGATACCAGTAAGCTATGGACGCATCTTAGCGACGAGGTATGTTATCTTAAAAGATTACGGTAAGCATTCACTCATGCTGGATAGTTCATGGAAGCGTCAGATATGTTGCCGGTCTCATCTGAGGTAAGTGGTGTCCGCGAGCGTCTAGAATTTTCCTCCCTTAGCCTTTCTCATACGTTTGATACACCTCTATATATGCTCGCTCTACAAGAACGTCCTCTGATGGCTCTGGCCCAAACTCTTAATGTTGGAAAGGTATACTAAATATTTGAAATCACAGGACGAAGACTATGAGGAACAATCTCATCCTCATGAATATACCATGGATCCTCATGGTGGGGACCTTCTACTCGGCTCTTCGCCCAGAAGTCCAGAGTTACGCAGCCAGCACCCAGAGCCGATCCAGGGCTTCAGGTTGTGGCAAGCTTACCTGGACAACTTCAATCCGTTGACAAAGGTGCTGCATGCACCGACTGTACAGCAAGCATTGCTTGAAGCAACAGGGAACCTAGACGACGTGTCGAAATCAATGGAGGCATTGATGTTCGCAATCTATTCCTGCGCAGTATATTCTATGAGCAATTCCGAGTGCGAGAATGTCACAGGCGGAACCAAATCATTTGTTTTAACTAAGTATCAATGCGCAGCCCGGCAGGCATTGGTAAGCGCAGGCTTGTTGAGGACCTCCAACATGGTAGTGCTTCAAGCCTACACGCTTTTCCTTGTAAGTAAAAGCCTTTTCCGACAGCAATACCTTTTCTTACATTCTGTATGTAGCTTTCTATGCGTCTACGCTATGACAGCCATTCACTGTGGACGCTCACAGGTGTGGCTTTGCGTATCGCCCAGAGAATGGGGTTGCATCGAGATGGGGTCGATCTCAAGCTTCCACCCTTCGAAACAGAGATGCGGCGGCGACTGTGGTGGCTAATTCTCTTGTTGGAGGCTCGCGCTTCGGAATTTTCTGCTATAGGGCAAAGTATGCGATACACGGATTGGACGACGAGAACGCCGCTGAACGTCAACGACAGCAGCCTACATCCATCGATGGTAGAGCTACCGGCCGAACAAAACGGCGCCACGGAAATGATACACTGTTTGATCCGATATGAAGTTGGCAGTTTCTTGAAGTCAGGAGGTGCTCAAAGTACTATCGATGGAAGCTGGCAAAAGTTTCAAAGCTCCGAGGTTTCAGTCAAGGACAAGGAGAAGGCTATACAAACCTTGGAAGAGCTTTTCGAGCGGAAATTCTTGCGATATTGTGATCCATCAATACCACTACATTTCATAAGCGCGTTGGTGGCGGGGTCGACGGCATGCAAGCTTCGCTTTCGTGCGTATCACCCTCGTCATCACTGGGCACGGGCAGAAAGCGTTCTGGCTGAGGAAAAGGATATGCTCTTCTCAGCCTGCGTTAAGATCATGGAGAACGACAACATCGCTCAATCCAGTCCTGCCACTCAGCGATACCTCTGGCACGTCAACGCACAGTTCCAGTTTGATGCTCTGATCCACGTGCTTGGAGAGCTGCGATCTCGACCTGCAAGCGACCAGACGAACAGGGCGTGGCAGCAGGTTGACGAGGTCTTTCAGCACCATTCGAATATGCTGACTGATACAAAGAAAGGGCTGCATGTGGCAATCACCCGATTAGCCGTTCGGGCATGGGAGAATTATGAGCGCTATCCCTCCACAGGCCCTCATCCACTGTACCAGATCCAGTCGCCGCTCTTCCGGGAGGCGTTGTCTCGAAACGCCACTTCGAAGATCAGTCAGCCTGAGGGAGCGACCGAGATGCCAAAGACTGCGGAGCAAGATCAACTGGCACCGGCTCCCACAGAGAGTATGGTCGATGCTCTTGGCCCGCCTTTCGACTTCAATGGCTTGCTGATGGAATCGACGCCAATGGATTGGTCGAGATGGGACGATCTGATGCAGGACTTTGAACTGAATCCAACTGGATCTACTTTCTAAGCGCGAGAAACCGATTTTTGGAGATCAGCTCTGCGCGACTCAACCAGAAGGCTCGACATCCCAGCACTGTGCTTGGAAGCTCTCACTTGGGATTGTCCCAGTCTCCCGTCCCAGGGCTTGTAATCTGTTGGCGCTAGCTCTACATCCGAAAGCCGCCAGCAAGATGAAGAGATTCCTCACATAAGATGACACTGTACATATAGCTTGTGGACAGAAAGGATTGGAAGAATTGCACCTATAACTCACATACAACTGATAAAAGTGTTTGCTAAGATTTTTTTCCCGCACAATCTTCCAAAGCTGTATCCTCTCTCGCAAATTCTCCCCCCTAACAACCGCTCTTCAACCTGTACCGCTCGCCCCTCCTACTCCAGGCATGAGCATCGGCATGCAGGCACTCGCAACTCACTTTCCGAGACGACCATCGTCCTTTGCACCCATACTTCCCTAACACCCCTTCCCACCCCACTCACAGAATCCATCACAGCTCCGCTGAGCCTCCCGTGAATCCTCGAGGAACCAATCCATCACCTCCTTCCCACCCTCTTCGTCCCATCCACAATTCCCACTCCTGACTTATCTCCCTTCCCCCTTCCCACCCTCCCCACTCACCCCCTCACTTCCCCCCACCACCACTCAGCCTCCTCCCAAAGCGCACTCCATCACCCCACAAAAACTCTACCCCAACAAATCCTCCATAACTACAACGCATATACCAACCCCGCCCCATCCCTGCAAGACATCTCGCAGACACACACACGGAGATGTTAGGAAAGGGGAAGGGGATGTTCGATGGGTCGTTCCTATGATGAAGGGTACAGGGAGCCAGGGTGGGGGCGTGTGTACTCGAAGCAGACACTCTTCTCGACTGAAGCGCACCCATCCCAAACCCCGTCTTCTTCCCACAACGAGAATCATCCACCCTCGAAGCAAACCACCCCGCCCCCCCCCCCCTACTCGATCAGCATCTCTCCCTTCCACCCCACCGAGACAGAAGCCTAATCCTCGCTACCTACATCCAAAGATGTCGCGAACCAAAACGCAAGAAGCGCCCGAAGCTGAGAGTTGGAAAGGGGAGGGGGGGGGAAGTGATTTTTGGAGGCTTGCGAAGGGGATGATTTTAATGAGAAGACAATACTTTCTCAAGGCTATTGTTTTGTTCTTTTAGTTGCAAAGCAACACTGATAGGGAAGTTGTTTGAGTCTTGTATTGGGAAGACGGATGGCGATGTGGTGATACGTTAAGGTCCTTGGGCAGGGGGGGTGACAGTATGGAGAACGGGGGGGGGGTTGGCTGCATACAGCTCTTTTCATTTTACTTGTCGTCTCTTCCTTTCTTTGGAAATTGAAAGTATGGTTTGGGAAGTGAGATGGCACGTTGGCTGAAAAACGGTCGAAGTTTTGATGCAGAGAGGCAGTTCAGAGTTTTGGTTGCACGTTTCCTCTCTCTAGATATTTTTGCCCATGGTAGTGCAGCCTCATTGTATGACTGCTTTCGTGATGCTTCGGCGCTGACACGAGGCCGTTATGCGAATATACATCGAATTGGTAGGGGGTAACCGATAAAACAAGATGAAAAAGGTGTTAAAAACTGCCGGGGAGGGGCTGAAAACCAACAATACGCTCTAAATGTACAATTACCATGCTGTAACTCCAGGAACCGGCCTCGCAGTCGCTGCGTTCCCAGCTCGCAACCGCCGTCACTGGGCCTTTAACGGCCGCCAACAGTCGCCGCAGGCACGGCCATCTCACTTCCATTCAGCCCCGCTTCCAATCCACCATGGGACCTCCTGTGCCCCTCGACATCAGCGTAGTTCAAAGTACCGACTCCAACACCAAAAGCTCTCGTTGCGCCCCTCGGGCCCCAAGCCCACCCAGCGCCGCGCCCCAGCGGTAGGTGATACAGCCTGAAGCTCAAGTAAGCGACGACGGCGCCGATGATAGCGCCGGCAATGATGTCGAAGCCAGCATGCTTGAAATCCGAATAGCGCGTCGTACAGATGTACAGAGCGAGGCAGATTGGAATCAAGGGGAGAACGATACCATAGGTTGGGGGGGCGGCGGCTTGATCACGGTGTTCCACTCTATCGTTACTGCTTCTGCTGGTGAGTCCTGCCGAGATGGGGCCGTCATCTGAGATTTTGGAGCTCTCGTGGAAATGGCCATTGGTAAGCGTTGCCGGATGCGAAGTCTCAAAAGAGTACGGCAGGAGATAAGGGATCCTGACTGCAAACTTTGCGCACAAGAAGAGCGCAAAGTAGAAGAGGCCCGCGAAGGAGACTACCGAACTGTCAGCCCACCAATAACCTGCAATGTAAGCGTGAAGTCACTTACAAGAAGCATGACCACTCGGAAAAGCCTGGAAGGCATCCTTAAGCGCCTTTGTATCACTAGCCCTACATATCGTCCAGCTCACTAGCGTTCCCTCAGATATCCGATCATTAACGCCACCCAGGACATACGCGGCTGCGTTCGCCAAGTCGGGCTTGCAGATAGCGAGCAAATCAGGCCGCGGCTTGCCGAGGAGAAGTTTCAGACCGTTGGTGAGCAAAGCCGTGACTGCGAAGCTGAGGGCGAGGCCCAGCCAGCTGGCGTTCCATTCCCAGAGCTTGCGCGTCCAGAGCTGCGACTTTGATGCTTGCTTCGGGTGTTTGCCTGAGGGGACGACGAGTAGTACGATCAGAATGATGAGGATTGCTGGAGCAGCGAGAGCGACGCCGAAGAGGGTGCCGACGGATACTTTCTCTTTGGCAACATAAGGAAAGCTGATTTGCGGATCGACCAGTGAGAATGGTCTTCGATTTGGTTTTATGTAGGATATGGCGCCAGCCACCACAGCTATAAGCCTGCGAGGAGAAGTGAGCAAGGATCTTTCATTGAGAAATTTGGTTGACTTACACAATGACAATCCAGTCGAGCACGTAGGAGATAACGATCCGGCGGCTGCCGGGACCTTGTCTTGCTGAAGAGGACTTCATGCTTCAAGAGTTTCTGCTCCAAAGCTCCGAAATTGAGGTGAAAGGGATTCAATATGATGATCTGATTTGAAAAGAGCTTATGAAGACTTAATGTTCGAGAAAGGAAGTCGTTCAGGAGGACTTGAGGAGTGTGCTGTTCAATTAGCACCACCAATCTCGGCGCGTTGATGACGACGCTCGGGCGATTTCTTCTCCGGTTAGCGCACTCAGCCACTCATGATGATGCGGCGAGCACTGTAAAGATTGCCTTTCCCGGGCCGCCGGAAGCCGATCTTAGCTCCTGAGCTATTCAACGTTTTGAACTCAGTTGCGCCAAGTGAGGTTTCCGTCAATGACTGCCTGTCAAGTGTATATTATCACAATTCTGAGATATGGTCATTTTATCCTTTACACAACCACTACGGGAGACGAGCCATCAGGCCGCCGTCAATGGAGGTATATAGCAAATTGCCGTGTACGGTGTTGATAGATTATCTAGAGCAGCTGCGAGCAATGCGATTTATTCAATGATAGTACTATAAACCACTTCTATATATGCCATTTCTACACAAACAGTCAAGGAAATCGCTGCTTCGATTGCAAGCCCTATTCTACTTGAACATCCACTAGTGCCTTCCAGTCAGATCGCCGATGCTGCAACTGGAAGTCACGATCCTTTGTGGACATGAACTGGCTTTTGTGGTAGCAATACCCGCAAGGAGACATTCCATCAGCATGCAATCAAGACGCTCAATACTATATAGATCCCAGGACTCAACAGGAAAGGACAACCTTACTAGTCTCGCAGAGGACAAGGCTACCTTAGTGAGAGAATCTTACCCGTGGTCTCAGCGAATTCTCTGGACCGAGAAGCGCAGGAGTGCGGAGACCCCGCTTCAATCTTCAGCGTTTGGTCCAGTTGTTGTACTATCTATATAAACTCAATCCCCACTTTCTCCTTTTCATTCCCTAGAAATCTCTTACCTCTGATAGCGCGTAGAAGCTTAGAGTCTCGACTTCAAAGGACATCTCCACGATTGACAAAGTTCTCTATTCTCTTCTCAAGAATTCAAGCACAAAACCTTTTCATCCAGCAGCCAGAGATGTCTCGCTTACGAAATATGTGGTCAATCACTGAGGACGTGATCGAGACTGGTACAGCAACACCAGAAAGCACAGAAAAGCAGAGAGAGCTTCCTCCCGTGGAGAATTTGCCCGAATACAAGGAGACTGGCAAGATAGAGCTCCCTGCAGCGTACTGCAGCGACAAGCTTGGTTTCGCCTTCTCGGACCGTAGGAAATGGCTAATACTGACCGTCATCTTCATTGTGCAAATGTCGATGAACTTCAACGCCAGCATATATGGCAACGCCGTTGTGGCTTTGAAGGAAGAATTCGACATCACTACCCAAACGGCGATGCTCGGCCAGATGATGTTTCTGGTGGCGTATGGTTTGGGTAGCGAAGGTTGGGCGCCGTGGTCTGAGGAGTTTGGGCGGAAGCCGATAATGCAGTTGTCGCTCCTGTTCGTGAATCTCTGGCAGATACCTTGCGCTTTATCGCCAAGCTTCGGAGGGATCCTAGCTGGTCGCTTGTTAGGAGGCCTCTCTTCTGCAGGTGGATCAGTCACATTAGGTATGTACTAAGCTGTCGTCGTCAATTGGAGCTTATGCATGAGCATCGCTCAAGCTTTAGCGATCTATGCCACCGATTGCTGACGCTCCTTATCATAGGTATGGTGGCCGACATGTATGATGTCGACAGCCATCAGTACGCGTTGAACTACATTGTCCTCGCTTCGTGCGGCGGTTCTGCGATTGGTCCAATCGTAGGTGCTTTTGTCGAGAAGAATTTGAGTTGGCACTGGGTGTTTTGGATCCAGCTCATGTAAGTTTTCTGGTCGAACGACACTGAGATAGTAACATTGACATTAACCCACCATCTGCCATCTAGTTTCGGAGTAGCTGCTCAAGCCATCCATTTGTTTGTGGTACCAGAAACAAGGGAAACGTCACTCATCGACAAAGCAGCCAGGGAGTTGCGCGCACTGGATCCGGTCAAATACGCCAAGATTTATGGACCTGGTGAGCTCAAACCGAGGCTTGGGATGAGACAGATCGTTACAATATGGATTCGGCCTTTCAGCATGTTCGTGAAAGAGCCAATCGTTTTCTGTCTGTCTCTTCTGTCAGGTTTTAGCGATGCGTTGATTTTCCTCTTCATTGATTCGTTTCATATGGTTTTCGGACAATGGAATTTTGGCACCATTCAAAATGGATTGACTTTTGTACCGTAAGTCAAACTCCAGGACTGTTTTTCAGTCGTCACGGAAGTCCTGATATCATTGCTGACATTATCGAATAGGATCGTCGTTGGCTATCTGGTATGCTACCTCTTGTTTCTTCCGATTATTCGAAGGCATATGGGCATTCGTAAAAGAGATCCGAGCAAGCTCAAACCCGAAGCACGATTGTGGTTGCTGCTGTTCCGTAAGTGTCGACAGCGAGTAAACCATCCTTGCGAATGATGATACTGACTCTTCCCCAGTCGCACCTCTCTTGCCATTCGGTCTTCTTGGCTTCGCTTGGACTAGCTTTGGACCACCAGCCTACCATTGGATGGCTCCATTGACCTTTGCTTTCTTTATCGGAATTGCTAACGTGAGTCCTCCTTTCTTTATCCTTACAGTGAAACCGAGACAGGTTCTGACATCAACTGTTCACTGCAGTACGCCATATATATGGCCACAGTGGACTATATGGTAGCGGCCTATGGCGAATACAGTGCGTCTGCGACTGGCGGCAATGCTCTAGCAAGAGACGTCCTTGCTGGCGCAGCTGCAATGTACGCCGCGCCAAGTAAGTCGCACACTACTAGCCTATTGTCGAAAGCCCGCGGCTAATTTGAACCATCATAGTGTACAACAAGATCGGAAGTGGGAGATGGCATTTGTTCTGGCCTAGCCTGATACTGACTATATTGGCCTTGATTATAACGGTGCCTGTATACATTATCTACTGGAAAGGCCCGACGATCCGGAAGAAGTCCAATTTCGCCTGTGAACTCGCCGATCTCAGACAGGTGGCAGGCGCAGCAAGCCGTACAGGGACGCTTGCCGACCCGAAGCAGGTAGCCATGATCCATCAAAAGTACCAATGTACGGATGTCACTTATGGACCACACGCCTCGGCGCCGTCGGAATCGACGAGGGATGCTGCCACAGCGAAAGCAGCTGACGCTTGCGAAGCGAAGGGCAATATTGCAGATTACTCAGAGGTAGAAATCTCTGCGCGAAAGGGCGGTGTGGACGAGCAATGAACAGGTCGGTGATAGCATCGTGCCGGCGTATGTCAGAATTTTTGTCATGGCATTACAGGTTCTGGGCTCCTGCGCCATGCAAGGACCCGGGATACTTTGGAGTTTCTGCCAAACTCACTTGATTCCCTCTTTGGTCCTCTCTAGCTGACGAGACGTCTGAGCTTGGTCCTGGACGAAGCTTGTTGTGGTGCAGGAGGGCTGCCCGTACACCAGTAGAGCCTACTAATCCTCAACGCTCGAGTTGTGATTCTGGTGACGGGAATTGTGGACTGTGAGTGTAAGCATTAGGCTTACAGCCAGTATCAAGCTGTGAACAGAGTGTCCTCGACGCGTTCACAGGTTACATGACATTGATATAGTTAGGCGATTAACGAATCCAGAGAATGGACAAGATTGTGATGCTCTGTAACTTGCGTTAAATTTCTCATGTAACCCGTCCACAAGGACTTGAGGTAACCTTTGACGTCGGCCTGCCACCAACCAATCGGAAGTTTGTCGGGCCGATGAGATCATCCATCCGCACTTGATGTTTTGTTCTTCATCTAGTCCTCTTCGTAAAAGGCAGAAGTCCACCTGAAAGTGTCGTGTTTGAGTGGCAATGAGCTTTGGAGGTCCAGGAGGGAGGCAGGTCTCGGCAAAGCCAATACCACCAGAACGTGGAAGCTTTCCTCTTGAGTATGTTGATTCCGCACAATGCTCAATACATAATTAATGAAGCTTTCACTGTAGTCATGATGGTCAGCAGTCACTGTTTATTAATCTTTCTGGGACTGAAATAACATATCATGTCTTTCTCAGGGGATTGTAAACCCATCATAGCAGGCTATTTGCAGTGCTTGCGAAGGCTCAAGGGTACGAACGACGAACAATGTAGGCTGATGGCTAAGGAATATCTCAAATGTCGCATGGATCAGTATGCCTTTCAATATCCTAAACGTAATTCATAAGTGTGCACTCAATAACTCCGTCTCTGCGTTTTTAGTAATCTCATGGCTCCTGACGAAATGAAGAACCTCGGCTTCGAAGACGACGATAGAAGCAGCAAAACTCGGTTGGATAGTGCTCTTACCGGCATTCCAAAAGGTAGCGGAAGCAAGTCATGATATATTAAGGGTACTTGCGTCAAAGTGAGGCTCAAGTGCTTTGCTTCCTCCAACTGCACATATTGGAAGACGCGTCTGAATTCTTCTGTGGCAGCAATTCAATACACTACAGTAGTATTCCGATACCGAGCTCAACCAGCTTTTGCCTCTGAGTTAGGCTCTCTGACTTGTGTGGAAGTCAGCATGGCGAATCCTCTTCTCCCGCCAAATCCATGCCTTCTGGGCATTCTGCTGGTTACTGAATTCGATTCGGACGTAAGGATTCACTTCCATTACCCGCCACGTCTGGGAGAGGATGACGCAACGTTCAGCAAATATTTTGCACGCTCATTCGAGGACGGAACAACAAGTTCGAGCGAGGATGAGAACAGTAGCTCATCCGGTAATGAAAATAAAATACTAGCTCCCACCCACAAGCCAGAAGCAGACGATAAGGCTCAGTATGTCGAACCCGACGAAACAGGATCAGTGTCGCCTGAGAAACGTGATGGCATGACGACGCCTCAGAGGCACGCGAGATGGGATGATCTTCTTGGCTATAGTTCAGCACATTTAGCAAAATTTCTTTGTCCGGCCGCTTCAACTCACAAGAAAAAGTTTGAAGTAGCACTTGATGACAAAGTCTTCTTGGGCTGGCCTGTGTTTGCAAAAGAGGATGGGCGATGGCAAAGGAGGGGGACGAGACGACGGAAGACGAAGACCAGTGATAAAGCTGTCAAGCAAGGAGCCGGGGAACCTCCTTTGCAAGGACATGAAGACCCATGTGAGACGTCTGACGCTGAGACCGAAGTCGATCGCCGCATGGAGTCTGCTGACATTAAAGATCCGGCACAAGATGATCTGCCTGACGAGCCATGCCGTCAGACCAAAGATAATTCGGCGTTGGAGATGAAGGATGAGCTCAGCATGTTCCATGTAGTCTTCATCATGAACCCACCTCCACTTGAGTACCAATTGAGGATCAAAGAGATGTACGACAACATTGTCAAAAAGCTCTCGAGGGCAATGAAGTGGGAACAAGGTCGTTCAAGCTACGTATCGAATGAAGTGACAATTATTGCTGCTTCAACTAAGAAATATCTTAAATCGAATGGGACATTCGGTGAGCCGCGATCAACCACTAAACAGCGCCGGACCAGCTCATGTGTATAGGTTCAAATTCCCACTTACAGCCCCTCTACTACGAAATTATGTCACAGTCAAGCCTAGCGAGAGGCATTGCAAATACTTACCGCCGCATATCGTGCTCAGAGATTGCTCACGTGAGCTTGACACCCACACTATCTCTATCTTTGCAGATCCCAACTCCGGCTTCAATCTCTGTTCTTCCTAGTTCAATATCTCCACAACTACCCGGCCTTTGGCTGACCACTGCAACTTCCATACCAATCGATGACGAGGCGCTCAACAGCAGCTCTCAGCTAGCATCCCACTTCGGCCTCCTCCTCCTATCAGACCTCCACACCATCCTAGCCGACGTCAACTCCACCGACTCACCACTCACAAGCCCCCTGGTCCACTACCTCCGTGTCTCCAAAGCAACAAAATCATTCTTCCAGATCTCCCAATCTTCAGGCATCGCCCTGTCCGATATCCAATTCCTAGCCTCCCATCTCATCCACTGGCGCCGAGCCCAGGCCATCCCTCCTCTCCATCAACGCGACATCTACATCGTCTCCCCAAACGCAGACATGAGTAAACTCGCTTCCGCCACTTCGACCTTCGCCAAGTTACACCCTACGCTACCGGCTCTGCCGAAGATACTGGGCATGCTATCATCCGCGCCAAGGCCGTACTCAACGCTCATCCCTAGTAGGGACCATAAAGAGGCTTACATGGATATCCTAGCCTGGCTATTTCGTGGCGGCTGGGTCACTCAGCTGCGAACGTTCGCATGGATTCGAGTTCCCCCGCATATTATTTGCACGGTTGGCCTTGAGTCCGAATCAGACAAGCAGCACCCAAAGTCAACGGCCAGAGTTGATGTCCACGAAGATAGCCTTGAAGTTCCTCAGCCCGGGGCCTCACCCACCTCCTCCACTCACAGCTCCACACATACTGCCTTCCCCATCGGGCCATCGTTCCCTTCACCATCACCTGTCCTTATCTCTCAGCCGAGTCATCCCAACGCAGTCTCTTCACAGCAGCTGTCCGCTGTGTCAAACCATATCTTAGAAGTCCAGGGTGTTGAGGCTCAAAACGCATGGACTAACTGCGTGAAGTACTTCGATGGCAAGCATGCTTTAGAAATGATTGCGGTCAGAGAAGGCTGGAAGCGGAGAAAGGTTGGCGAGCTCATTACTGGTTGGGAGAATCTGGGGATCTTGCGGAGGGTGAAGCATTGGTAGGCTTGACGAGCTTGTGTACAAGGCATGGGTGCCTTGGAGGCCATGTCGTATGCCTGTATCCGGTTTCCCTTGTCAACCCGACGATCTGCGAGTCAAAGCTTATAGGGGCAGAGCCTTGAGGAGTACCAGGTGCTACATACGGAACACCCGACAACATTGACAAAAAAGAAAGAGACGTTCATCAGATCGGAGCGCGGAGAGCGCGGAACGCTCAATGCACGTGCGTACACGACATCAAGAAGAGGAAAAAAGAATTCCACGAGCATGAAAAAAGATGTGCAGGTGAAAAAGCACGAACCCTCTCTATAGAACCCCCAAAAGATCCAGACTACGTGCACATCTAGCGATCAGATCTTTCCTCTCAAAGCTTGCTTCAAGCTTGAAACACAAATATCAATGAAATCACACATCACCTCAGGATCTTGACGAGAAGTTCGATGAAGCTTGCCCGAGCCGACACAGCGCTGTCGCTGGTCAAAGATTATCTATACCTCAAACCGAGCTTGTAGCCACAGAACCATTTATTCCGGCGGCAAGAAACCCCAACTATCCGCCCGACTTGGTGAGATTTTGCTTCCACTTGAGCTTGATGGCCTCTTCCACGCCCGGCTCGATTCCGACGTGACGCAAGAGACCGGCGATGCGTTCATGCTTTTTACACTTTCCACACCCGGACAATTTGCTACTGCGGCGTGGGATCTTAGTTGTCGTCTTTTCCCCTGCTGGGTTTCTGCTTTGAATGGGAGAGCTTTGTTTGCATATTCTGGTTATTCAGGAAGAGTGTTGCACTTCTATTTCTATTGGGCATTCCTTTAAATCTCGGGCTCTTGTGAGGAGTGCAGCTCTCAGTCTCCGAGACCAACGGCTGGGCTGTGGCAAGAGAAGTTCTATTAGCATATCCACCGAAAGCAATTGGCAAGGTTTGAGACAACAATGCCTTGCATCACCCCCTTAAACGAAGCAGCACAAGAGCGATAGCGATGCAGCAGGTGAAGAAATCGCTTCATCTGATGTCTCCTATGCACATCGCAAGCCACAACAAGTGAAATTCCCCAGGCAATCGCTCCGTCGCTATGTCATTACTCCGCTCAACCCGCCCAGCCTATGCCCCCCCACCACGTCCCTGCCCGCCCAAGAACTTCTTCGCCATTTCCTGAAGCGAGGGGTCGTTCATCATGCTCGCTAGGTCTGGCATGCCCCCACCACCGCTGCTGGCTCCTCCCTGCGCTCCTGCGTTGTCGTTGTTATTGGCTCCTCCGCCGCCGAATTGGTTGGCGAGGTTGCGGAGCTGGGGGTTGTTCATGAGGCCTTGGAGGGCGGAGGGGTCGGCCATGACTTTCTGCGCCATGTTGGCGAACATTGGGTTATTCATGATGGTGGACATGTCTAAGGAAATTGTCATTTTCGTTATTATATCAGATGGTGCAGGAGGGTACATACCAGGCATACCGCCTCCACCACCACCGCGGCCACCACCGAACATGCCAGCCAGCGCGGACAAATCTGGCATCCCACTCGCCTGCTGGCCTACGCCTTTCGCGCCCTCATCAACAGCGTCTTCATCTTCATCGTGCTCCGCTTCTTCGGCCGCGAGTTTCTGCTTCGCTGCCGTGAGCGCCTTCTTCATGATCTCGCTACCGCCGTTGCCCTCGTACTCGATGCCCTTCTCGTACGCCTCCACGCTTCCTTTCGCATCGCCCAAGCCCAGTCTCGCGTAGCCTAGGCGGCTCCATGCTTTCGTGAATTTCGGGTCGGTGGCTACGGCCATTTCGGCGTCATCTGATGCCTCGGCATGCTGACCAGCGCCGCTATAAGCAGCCGCGCGGTTGGAGAGGTAAACGGGGTTTGAGGGGGAGATGTTCATAGCTTTGGTGTAGGCGTCGATGGCGGCGGGGAATTCTTTCTTCTTCATAGCCTCGTTGCCTTGGCTCTTGAATTTCTCCGCCTCTTCGTTCGTGCTGCCCTTCGTTGATCCGCCATCGGTAGAGGTGGTCGAGGGTGCTGCTTTGGCGCCATTGGATTTCGAGGCGCTAGCTGCGGAGCTACCTTTGATTTTGTCGTAGACGCTGTAGATTTGGAGCAGGGACTGGTTTCCGATGGCTTCTTTCATCTGTGCGCTGTCGGAGGGGTTGACATGGAAGATGTCCGCGATGCAGGCTTGGGCGATGTCGACGCTGTCTTTGTCCTCTGCGTTGATTGTGCCGTCTTTAAGGCTGGCAGACAGGAAGTCAACCATGGCGAGGGCAAGGCGCTTCTTTGTATCGAGGGGTGACGACGCCTGGGGAAGCGTGTCAGTGGGAAGTCGGAGATCAGCCAATCCTATACGTGATGTCTTACCATGTTGAAGTCTTCGGACACGGAATGAGCGTCAGAAGAAAATCCAGAGAACGCGTCTGAACCAGTGGTCAGATAGGAAATCTTAGTGGGATGGGAGGTCTCTTACTGGGGGCGACGGTCCCGCTGACAAGTGTTAAACGTTCTCGTGCTTCAAATTTCGCAATGAGTTGGCGAGCTCTGCACTTGGTGAGTCGGAGAAGCGTTTATAGTATTGCTCTTCAATTGTCCGAACTCATTGATGAAACAATTGTGAGGCAGCCTAGAGATTGCAAATAGGGTCCGTAGTTTGGAGCTCAAGAAAAGGTCACTTACTCCGCGTCAGGGTAACTCATTGTGAACATTGTGCGTGACGTGACGTAAGGCTGCGTGGACCGACAATCACCCGTTAGCGCCCGTCTTGGCCTTCACCACTGCTCGTTGATTGGATGCATAACTTACACCTCGGACTGAATTGTCTGTCTAGGTGCCAATTATCGAAGCAAAAGAAAAATGGGAATATGGGGAGGGATGAGCAAATCGAGGAGCGCGAGGTTCTCGATTCTATATTCGCAGAGGAAATCACAGGCGCGCCTGACCTTTCCTGTTCCGGAATAGCCCAATTGACCGATCCTCCAGATATCTCGCAAACCTCCTACCGGATATCGATAGCATTGGATATCGCACATCAAGCTGAAGATGCTGATCCTTGTACGACCTCTCCAGACGGCCCAGGCCTCTACGCAATCTATTTACACAGCTTCCAGCGACTGTCCTCCTCACAGTCTCATACCCTGAATCCTATCCAGACACCGCACCCGGCCTGGACATCTCCCTCCCTCCCAATGCGTTACCAGTCCCTCATGTCTCGCTCACCACCGACAGACTCAACCTCCTCGCCTCTCTCGATTCTATCATTGAGGAAAACCTTGGCATGGCCATGATCTTCACCCTCGTCAGCGCCCTCAAAGAAACCATCGAGCAACTCATCCTCGAGCGGCAAGACGCCGTCCAAGCCGTCAAAGACCAAGAAGCGCGCAAGGCCGAGGAAGTAGAAAATGCTAAATTTCACGGCGAGGCGGTTACTAGGGAGAGTTTCTTGAAGTGGAGGGAGAGGTTTAGGGAGGAGATGGAGGAGGTGAGGGTTGTGGAGGAGAAGGAGAAGGAGGTAGAGACGGGGAAGAGGAGGGCGGTGAAGGACGAGAAGAGGTTGACGGGCAAGGAGTTGTGGGAGAGGGGCATGGTGGGGAAGATAGAGGAAGAAGGCGAGGCGGAGGAGGTGGATGCGCTGGAGAAGCTGAAGGTTACGGAATGATTGCTGCAGTAAAGCACTGCTTGCGCACCTTCTGCGATATGCGGCACTGGGAAAGCTCATATCGAATAGAGCACCTAGGATGGCTAAACGATCTCATAAGACTTAGATCATGATATGAGCACATCTACACGCTTTGGGACCCGGGTCCTTGGAGTTGCCCTATGATCCAAACAACTTTTGCACTAAAGCTTTATGAGACACTTCTTTTAATGCATCTCGAAGCTCTGTCAATAAAGCAGACCAGGTACTTTACTTTATTCTATGAATAACTCCAGTGACAGACGGGAGGGTAGCTTTAGGGCACAGGACTAAGCGAGCACGCTAAGATAAGAAGCTTATCGTGCTGAGCCCGCCAAAACTGATCGCCCCTGGTCCTCGATTTATTCTGAACGCGATCAACCCCGACAAGCTACCACGACACTACATCTGACCTCCCCTCTCGAGCCTCTCTTCAATGGCAAAATCCCGCCCCTCCCACCGATCCTCCAAGTCCCGCCCCTCCAAACCCGACTCCCTCCTCCACAGCACCCAAGTCCCACGCCGCTCCAAACCCCAAGCATCCCCCTCCCCCACCGTCCTCCTTTCCGAAGCCTCCGCCCACCTTATCCAATCCAACCCCGATCTCGCCTTACCACTCGCTCAGCGCGCTCTCTCCCTCCTCCAACCACCCTCCACAGCCCCCACAGCCGCAGCGCTACCAGCCCTGAATCTCCTCGCCCAGATCAATCTCGAAGTCGGCGATGCGGATGCAGCGCGGGGGTTCTTTGTTCAAAGCGTGGCGCTTGATCCGGAAGGGCGGATCCCTGAGGCGTCGGGCGGCGGGGTGGAGAAGTTCCTGTGGCTCGCGCAGCTGAGCGAGCAGGGCGGGCGCGAGAGCGTGGAGTGGTTTGAGCGCGGGTGCGCGGTGCTGCGGGAGGAGATCTCTGCGCTCGAATCTAGCCTGAATGCCAAGGAAGGCGATGTAGCGGTCACGAAGGAGGTGGATGAGCGCCGAAGAAAGCTTTCGGGGGCGCTATGCGGCATAGTGGAGATCTGGATGACGGATTTGAGTTTCGAGGACGAGGCTGAGGGGGAGTGTGAACGGCTTATCGCGGAGGCGTTGCTCGTGGCGCCGCAGTCGGCGGAGGCGCTGCAGACATTGGCGAGTGTGAGGATATCGCAGGTGAGGGTTGAAGAGGCAAGAGGGGCGCTGGGGAGGAGTATGGAGCTGTGGGCTGAGTTGTCGCCTGAGGATGAGAGGGTGCCGGAGTTTGCGACGAGGATATCGTTGGCGAGGCTGTTGATGGAGGTGGAGATGTTGGATGAGGCGGTGGGGGTGCTGGAGAGGTTGGTGGGTGAGGATGATGAGAGCGTGGAGGCGTGGTATTTGGGCGGGTGGTGTCTGTTTCTGTTGGGCGAAAAGGGGAGGGAGGCAGAAAAGGAAGGAGGTCAGGCCCGTGCAGATGCTGAGGGAGGACTAAGTGAATGGGAGATGGTTATGGGGAGTAGTAGGGAGTGGTTGAGAAATAGTCTCAGGCTTTATGATGCGCTGGAGTATGAGGACGACAGGCTACGAGATCATGCGTTGGAGCTGGTGGAAAATCTAGACGGGCAACTTGGGCCATTGGATGAAGCCGATGGTGTCAATGAAGATCTCGCTGAAGGAGACAGCGGGTGGGAGGATGACGAGAACGAGGGGGGTGATGAAGATCAGGAGATGGCTGGTGTGTAAAGCAATAAACAGCAAGCATGCCTGGCACTACAAGCAATAGCAATCGCGATCCTTTGGGATCGCATTCTGTGTGAATGTAAGATATGTGATAAGTATATACTGTTAAAGCTATCTCGGGATTTTGCTCGCTTCGAATGCACCATTGCTGAAATGTACAAAATTAATGCTCTTCAAAACTGCATTGCTGCTCCTTTGGAAGCCGCCCAATTTGGGGGCAGAGCATCCAAAATCCTGAGTAAATCCGTCATAGCTATTCTTTATTTACGAACCTTGATCTCAAACCTCGACTTGTAGCCCTCTCGGATCTGTACATCAACTGCACAATTTTTGGGTATCATCTCATGCTGCAAATCCCAGCCTGCACGTCGGCATAACTCGGTTACAATCGTATCACAATCGCCTAGTAGATCCACGTCGAAATCGACATGTGCACACGGCTAGCCAAGGGTTAAAATGAGACAGCCAGGATGATGCAGAGGACTTACATCTCGAGATATGTATATTTGTGGTATTTCGGGGGGCAAGAAGTTGGTGACCTCGGATACCGGTGCTACCTTCAGAGATGTTCCAATGACAAGAACAAGGTCTACGAGTCCTTTGTCATGATCGACGAGCCGTTTACCGAATTCATCAGGGAGATCTTCTCCAAAGAACGTGATGTCGGGCTAACAGATCTGTCAGCTTATATCGTGTCGAATATTGGAAACGTCGTAAGGAATACCTTCATCACACCCGCAACGGCAATATCGTAGTCCTCTTCGTCAGTGCTGTCCTCGTAGATTTCTCGTTTCTTCTTGCTCTTGACGTGTCCAGCAAAACTTCGTTTTCGCTTGACACCACCCACGTTACCTTTTCGGATATGCTGGATGCATCGGTCGCATTGGGCGACCCTCCCAGCTTTCAGATCCTTGTATATCACTTCACACTTGACCTTGTGTTGGCACTCGACGCATGATGCCGTGGCAAACGAGCCATGACACTGTATTAGTTTATCCGGAGAAATACCTGCATGGCCTTCCAGGTTGTCAATATTTTGCGTGAAATTGGTCAGCAATCTACCCTTATCCTGCAGAAGCCTTATGAATGCATGGGTAGGTGAGTATCTGTTGGTCGATGGTAGGATATCCTTTGCAACAGAGTAGAATATCGAGGGGTCCTCACGGAAAATACTGATATCAAAGACCTCTTGCGGATCGCTTAGGCCAAGATGTTCAAGCTGCGAGTACAATCCCGTGTCCTTCGACCTGAAGTCGGGGATACCAAGACTCGTAGATATGCCCGCTCCTGTAAGCACGATGATGTTCTTTGACTTCCTCAACAGAGATACTACGTCGTCAATGGTGTTGTATTGTGGTAGCTTAACGCGCTTGGATAGCTCACGACAGATTCCAAGCCCAAGTAGGGGAAGAAAAGCGTCATCTGGTTCGCCAATCAAGAACGGCGGCGTCCGGATACCAAATGCTGTACAAAGTTTCCTCGCGGTAATCTTGCCTGCTCCTACGGTTTCTTCAATGAATTTGTCCTCGCCCACTAGACGCAATCGTTTTCGAAACGCGAGCGCTTCTTCAGTTGTACATGACTCGATCGCTACCTAACATCAGCTACGCGGTAACATCCGAAGACTCATGGCCATGTACAGTCATCAGCCGATCCATCGTCAACCATTTCTGCCAGCGCGTCTTCATATAGTGACCACTGATCTTCACCATCTTCCTCGCCGCCCAATAGGTCATCGGGTATCGGCTCATTGCCTACTTCACTGTCTGATGGCAGGTCCACGATCTCCACAGCAGGCGCCTTAAGTGGAGAGCTGGCTAGGACGCCTTTAGCGGTCGACATAGCTGACGGACGGAAGGCTTGACGCGCTCATGAAGCCGAGTGTTGACCGTTGAGAGACGTGAGATCCTGAACCGAACATTCTACCGAGGTAATTCCGGACGCTGCTTCTTCATCTACTATCTGGCCTCCAACAGCGCTTTCCTTAAGCTTAGGGTGTCATGCATGGAGATTCCCCGAACTACTCTACATATGTGAGATCAGAAAGCATGTCGTCCCTTATAGATAGCAATGACGACATCTGGAAGTGGATCGGCCAACGACTTCCCCGTTCAAGTCAGGGCACCAACTTTTCAGACTTCGGATGATACTGAAGGTATTACCAGCCAGGATTGGCAAAAGAAAGAAGAGGAAACGTCCAATCGCGCGGCTTCTCGCGTCAAAGGAGGATCCTCGAGCCTTCCGGTGAGCAATAACCCAGGCCATCAGAAGGGTTCCTTGACCCCAAGGATTTATCATGGTTCTTACGCTAGAGCAAGTCATGGCCCAAGATTGTCTTCGCGAGGATCTGTCGACGCCAGAAGTGTCTGTGGATCCGCTGCTCCTTCGCCCAGAGCAAGTGCCAGCCATGTGCAGCTGCAGCACCTTCTACAGGCCGTGGATGTCGAAGTTGATACGTACGGCCTATCCGAGTTGCGCGATGGGTTCTTCGATGCATCCTTCTATCGCCCTCTAAGACAAGACAAGCCGAACACACATGTCAGGGAGTCTCTACCTCCAGCATTCCGCAAACATCACCCGCTGTCATTACGATACTTTGTACCACTGCAATGGCATGAATTTATAGGCTTTTTGGACAGTCTACGCAAGTATAGCTCAGGCTTGAAGCTCTTTAAAACCTTTCTTGGTTTCTACATTGCGTACGTGATCTGCCTAATCCCTGCTTCTAGAGACTGGCTTGGCAGATATAATTATATAATTGTCATATCGGCCTTGATCAATCACTCGGGCCGCTCGGTCGGATCGCAGATCGATGGCACGATTATGACTACCTTGGGGACCGTTGCAGGACTCGGTTGGGGCTCCTTAGCACTCTATGCCTCCACCTCCACCGGGCCAGCGCGATCAGGCTATGGGGGTGTGTTAGCTACATTTCTAGTATTGTTCACCGCTGCAATAGCGTGGCTGCGCTGTCTGTTCATGCGCTTCTATCAGGCTGTGCTCTGCGCCGGGATAGCAATCTGCTACACCTGCCTTGCGAATACATCTGAAGCGGTCAGCTGGCGAAAGCTACTTGATTATGGAATTCCATGGGTCCTTGGCCAAACGTTATGTCTATTGGTCTCTTTGTGTATCTTTCCCGATACTGGGTCTCGCTCGCTTTCGTAAGTTGCCAGAGAAACGCCGTCCTCTCTTCCTAGGACTAATCCCTTGCCAGTCTTGCCCTCCATGACACTCTACACATAATCGAAAGAGGCTTGGACCTGCCTCATCAAGATAACCTTGCGCTCAGGCGAGATCTAGCTTGGACCTTTGTTAAGCTCTCAGGAGCAGTCCGCGACTTTACTATCGACTTGTCAATTTCGCGATATCGTCCGGATGATGTCCGTTCTGTGCGTAATCTGATGCAGGGCGTCATCCGAGGTATCTTATCGATCAGGCCTAATACTCTTCTATTTGAGCCCACCGACGTAGCGCGAAGTCCACATCGATCTCCAGAAAGCAATGGTGAACCTGTCAAAGAGAATCCAGAGGACAACGGAGTAGCTCTCAATATCATATGTCAAGCTCTTGCAACGCCAACACGTGATCTGCTTGACAATATAGTAAGGTCTATAAAGGTCACTGATCAGATACTGACCAGCATTGGCGGTGTTACGAAACTTGCAGATAGCTCCAGCAACGAGAAAGAGCTTACCCAGGCTCTCGAACTTCTACTGGAGACCACCAGCGCCTTCGACGCGGCTGACGCTCGATTAGTGGACAAAATTCAATCACTTAACGAATACACTACGCGCCCAGAGATTGTCGACATCTTCCTTTTTGTCCATCCAGTGCGCCAAGTTGCGGATAAGGTGCGATTGCTCATGGGGAAGATTGTGCAGATACAACAGCAGAATAGAAAATGGGCAGTCAACTTGCCGTCTTACCCTTTCGTCAAATCCTTAAACAGGGTCAATTCGCAAGTTCGTCATGATCGAGGGGGCTTGACTGCCGGCTTTTACTTCCGCAGCAAGCAGCAGCTTGACAAAAGTATGGCAGATATGCAGAGTACCTCCTACGTTCCCAGAGCTCGCTCAATGGCTGTGGATGGGGTTATGGACCCTGAGGCAACAGTCATGGATCGACACAAAGATAAACAGACTACTCATACCAAAAGTGAACTACCTTCTGGTACAAATTTGAGATTCCATACATGGCGCTTTCTGCATCGACTACAAGACTTCGAGTCACGATTCGCCTTCAAGGTCGCCCTCACTACCACACTGATCTCTATACCAGCTTGGCTTCAACGGAGCCGGAGCTGGTGGAATACCTACGAGAGCTGGTGGGCCGTCGTCACGGTCTGGGTCATGATGCACCCTCACGTCGGCGGCACATTTCAGGATCTCGCAGTCCGTAGCTTCTATGCCGCTCTTGGAGCTCTGTGGGCCGGCTTGGCGTACGCTGCTGGCAACGGCAACCCCTATGTCTTAGCTGTCTTCGCTGCACTCTACATGATCCCAATGCTGCATCGATTCTCCCAAAGCTCCCACCCCCGCTCCGGCGTCATCGGCTGCCTGAGCTTCACTGTCATATCCCTCGGTGCATACACGAACCAAGCAAACCCCTCCATCGCGACCTTGGCCTGGACACGTGGCCTCGCCTTCGTCATTGGCGTAGTCGCGGCCATTTTGGTCAACTGGATGCTCTGGCCTTTCATCGCGCGGCACGAACTCCGCAAATCCCTCTCGACCATGCTCCTCCACTCCGCCATCCTCTACCGCGGCGTCGTCACCAAATATATCTACTACACCGACCCCAACAGCGCCCCCACTGCCGCCGACATCGCCCGCTCCGAGATGCTCGAAGGTCGTCTCCGCGAGGGCTTCGTCCGCATCCGGCAGCTCCTCGAGCTAACCCGCCACGAAATCCGCCTGAGAGCGCCGTTCGATCCTCTGCCTTATAGCGCCCTCATCGATGCCTGCGAGCGTCTGTTTGAACATCTGGTCGAGGTCCGCCAGTCGAGCTTGTATTTCCAGCCGTTGATGCATGAGACCCAGGGGAAGGAGGCGATGCATGCGCTTTTCGAAGTCCGCCGCGATGCCGTTGCTGTGATATTGCTGAATCTATATACCCTTGCGTGCGCGCTGCGCTCGGGAAGGCCGGTGCCAAGGTATTTGCCGTCGGCGGCGGCGGCGAGGCGGAGGTTGCTGGATCGGATGGATGAAGTCGAGAGGGAGCGAAGCAGGCGAAGAGAGCGGGAGGAGGAAAAGCGGAAAGAAGAAAGGCGGGAGGACGAAGAGCGGAAAGTGACGAGGGAGCGGAGCGAGGAGCAAAAGAGCGGCGAAGGGGATGAGGAGGATGGGAAAGAGAAGGGCCAAAGGGGGAGGAGATGGGCGGACGTCTACCAATTCGCGTTTTCAGAAGCGCTCACCGAGATCGTGGAGGAGCTGCAGAAGCTACAGCGGTGCGCGAAGGAGATTGTAGGGGAGAGTGGGTGGGAGGGCGGAGGTTTGAAGGCGCTGTAGGTGTAGACTGCTTCACTATTTTGTCTCACCCTTCCTAGATACCATGGCTCAGTCGCTTCGCAACGCTCATCCTGTCTATTTCCCCCGGGCTGGTTCGATTTTCCTCCCGCTTTGCATGCTCGTCTTTGCTTCTCCCGCTGCCTCACCCCTCGACCCCCCTATACGTGTCCCTTCGTCGCCACAGCGCCCGGGCTCCACGCGTACAGCTTTCTGCCACTCTCAATAACAATGCGTAATGATGTGGACGCGGTGTGGTGCCCATACATTCGTCTTTATTTGGCGAAAAAAGGGGAGATTAGATCGATACTCTGTGGCAAAGTGTGTGGAGATCATGTTGGCATTGTTTGCCTTCGATGGTGAGTGAGTGAGTGAGTGGATGGGCTGAGGAGAGGTGGGAGCGAGGGTGGATGGATAGGGGGAGGCGAGGAGGGTTGTGGTTCGTCATGGGGATATGGGTGTGGCTTCGAAGGAATGGGTGTCTGGCATGCTTTCTGAAAAGATCGATGGAGTGCTGCAAGGGCAACAAAGGAGTGAAAAGAGGGGAGAAGACTTGCTCCCCTGGATACACGGAGTCTGCAAGTAGGGGGCAGCACACTCTCATGACCCTGGATACTCCTAGATGGAGGGGAGGAAAGAAAAAAAGGTCACGGCTAGTGCATTACGAACAGTTGTTTCTGAGCCAGCTACTTGAGGAAAAGGAATTTCGTGATTGAGATGCGCGAAAGCAGTGGATGGGGGGAGGATGGGGAGTTGACAGACCTTCATGGCTGGTTGGGTTTTCGTAGATATTAGGGCCTCGAGGCATCGAGGCATCACAGTGTGTGTAGGCAGAGTACCTCAGGTGGTCGATAGATCTGATAACGGACTAGGAGGCGCAAACTCAAAGAACTTTCCGCAGAGCGCCGATATCGGAACTCTCGCAAGCAAGATAGATTTCCGGTTGGGGATACCGGCATCGTAAGGTATTGTGGGGTGGTGTATCTGTGTGCCTGGGAAGATCAGTGGCAAGATGGTGGTGGTGGACCTGTTCAGAAGGGTGTGGGTACCTGGATTCCAAAGAGAGGTGTGGGTGTGGTGCCCCGGAGTGGCAAGGTGGTGTGCCTGTCAGGTAGGGTGTGGTACCTTACTTTGAGGTGGCTGAGGGAACGAGGTTGTCCGACATTATTATATGGGGAAGGTTTTACGTCTTCTTCAATGATGTGTGCGGGTCGACCCGTCACGGAGATACTTCGTATTAGGGGAGTGAAACGTTATTTTCGACAGGGTTCATTTTGCCCAGCCCTCACCTTAATAAACCCTGTCAGAAACAACAATTAACCCGCCGGATACCAAGTACTTCTAGATTGTCGCGGTGGAGTATGGTGGCTTGGGCGCTAGGATGCGGGTGTGCAATTTGTGGATAGTGCAGGGGGTTAGGTAGGGTAGGAGGTGGAGGGTGGGACCCGGGCTACGGCACACGGGATACGGGATCATGGGCGGGAGAGTGGTAGATTGGAGGGACGGAGCGATGCGAAGCGGCAGTGATGGAGAGAGTCATTTGGGGGTTGACGGGTACGCCGACGGTCGACACAGAAGGCGGCGCAAAGCTTTGATGGTTGCGGATGTTCGCAGAATCTGGTGGAGTGTGAATCCAGCTGAGAGATCAAGGTGACACAGAGATAAGTAACAGGAAGGTTATATTGGATCAGATATAGAGCCAAAACATTGAATTGACCCGTCGGACCATCAAAGCGTTTGCTCCTATATAACATGGAAGCGTGTACACGTTCTGTGGGCCTCCAAAAGGGGCAGGAAAGCAAACGATCGCTAGATTGATCGCAAAAGCTTACTCGGAGCATATAGTACGGTTCGCTGGTAAACGCTGTCACTTGTTCGGACTGCTGAAGCATGAGATAGTAGTACATAAGGGTATTGACATTAGACCGGCGGATACAATCTTGCCAGCCCCTGCGAACCCTGTATTGGGGGTACGCAGGACGCGATCGTTTGGGATGGATAGGTGGTGAGAATGTTCGGTGCAAAGAACGCAGCCTGTGATGAGAGTCTTTTCATGGGATGGAGCAACTCTAGCGCTGAGCCTCATCCTTGGGCGAACAGTAGTCATCGGGCGTGCTGTTGCTGAATGTGTACTGCTTTCGGGGCTGTGGAGTGCCCTGTGGTGAAGGTCCCAATTCAACCTTAATCTCCAACGGCTGGGGAACCATTTGAGGCTCGAACAGTGTGTGCTGGAAGGGTCCCACCGCCGACGGTTGATAATTTTGTAAGGGATATTGAGCGTAGAGATGCTCAGAGGACCCCTGGAGAACGTATTGTGGTGGGCCGTGAGAGGGAATCGGCAGTTGCGGAGGATGCTGGAAATCGGAAAGTCGATAGACCAATGGAACTTGCGATTGCTCAAATTGACCAGTCATACCGTTATATTGCGGCTGGGCTGGGACCACAGGGGTCTGGGACTGGAAAGAATTCGATGGCACTTCGGCTGGTAATTGCCAGCTTAGGTGCGGGAGATCGGTATTCGACATCGGTGGTGAGTCATTGAAGAAAAAGTTGGTCTTTTGAGGAGGCGCAGATTGGGGCGGCTGGTGCGTTGTCGACGCGTGACTTGAGAAAGCTCTTTGCCCGTAAGGGATAGGAACATAGTCATGGCAATACGGCGTGATAGGAGGTGAATTGAAGTCAAGGGAATTCTCGTAGCTGGTAGGCATCACTTGCTGCGGGATTTCGTTTTCCGGATTGCAAACGGAAAATTGCGTCGCATGTTCACCGGTGTGTGCAGCTGAAAGGGGAGTGAGCGGCGCCTCTTGATACACAGTTGAGTTGCACCTCGATGGGGATCGATGGTTAAATACTGTAGTCTGGAAACGGTTTTCAAATACGCGAGGAGATAATTGGGCTGTTGTCGAACTTGGCTTTTGGACACGGCCATGGATGATGTCCACACCAGACCGGACCCTCCGTACCGGATGCGAAGGATCGAGCAGCATCTTTCTTGACCTTGGCGACGACGTCAACGGCCCCCCATACGAATTGGAACGCTGTACGGGATCGGACCTCATTAATGGTGCCGGCCTCGGACGCTTCCGGCGAGAGGCAAGGTCGATTCGATTTGAAAGAGAAGGCGTAATTGATTCTCTGTTGACAGATGGCGGCGAGCTGCAATTGATCCATTGCGTAACGGGAGCTGCCGGAGAAACTCGACCGGAGCCAGTGTTGCAAGCATCTTCGTATAAGCCTGGGTTAGATTTCTGGGATTGAAGATGGAATGTATGGAGGTCGGTCGTCAATCCTCCGGTCAGGGACCAACGTCTGTCATACAGATCCTGGGACTGTAAAGAGGTAGGTGACGGCTTCTCTGGTGGTGTCATTATACTAGGCTCTCCGTCCGATGAGGAGGTAGCGCTCATAAAGGTCTGATTGGAGAGGTTGCCCAATGCGACACCATTTGCTGCTATCTGATACATGGGCTGCAGGCGTTGCTCCACAGGTATCTCTTCTGGCATGGCAATGCCGGCTAGATTGTCAGGTGAATAGCTATCGAAGTCATAGTCGGCCGGATCTGCCGCCGTCGAATTTAAATGACCAACAGGGACTGTGGAGTCCAACGAGGAACGAACGCCCGTATTATCGGCGCTGTCCAACGCTATCTGCACCTGATCTTGCATATGTAGAACAGCAGGCTTTGTGTTATACTGGCAATTGGCTCCATCCCCAAAGTAATAGCCAGCTGCCCCCAACCGATCTTTTGCATCAGGGCTCAAAAGGTGTGGGTTCATTATGTCGAAATAAGACATGTTCACGAAGTCTTGGAAAGAAGGGTCAAGGCATGTCCAGGGATTGAGAGAGTCGTCTGATCGGACTTCAAATTGGGCCTCGTTGGTCTTTAGTCCATTCTTGGACTTGGCCCGACGATTTTGATACCAATTCTATTAAACAGGGTCAGTGCGATGCGGTAGTAATAAGTGTGCCATCCCACTTACGTTGACCCGTGCAAGTGTCAGTCCTATTCGGTCGGCCAGATTCTTCTTGAAATCCGTATTAGGCTTTGGTACCTTGGAGAATTCCTCTTCAAGCTGCGTTACCTGTTCGTGGGTGAGGCGTGGTCGAGTTGACGTATCAATTTCCTCCATAGTCTCATTTGGTGATCCTAACGTAGCTGACGCTGAGCGATGATGCAATGCTGTGGCAGGTTCGAAAGAACAATCAATTGGTGCTTGGAGTGATATTGGTTTCTTTAGAGCTGACAACGACGGACTTGATCTGTTGAGCCTCTGATACATGCCATCGAAGTCCATTGCAAATTCGATGGGCTCCCGGGCAGGTACCGAGAAAAAACGACACTGTATAGTGCAGTCTCTCATAAAACCAAAGAGTTCTGATAACCCGCGTCAAGCAGAGCCGCAAACCGACAGACTCAAGGCAAGCATGGAAGGATGTGTAACACGGATGATTTGATAACCCAATTGCCCAACAAGCTAAAGTGTAGCTGGGTTGGAGATTGCTCGCTGGATTTACTGATATATTAGACCAGGTTGAGACGATATCCGATCTTGGGCCTGGCAGCCAAAGCGAGCGGCGAAAATGGAGTGCAAGCGAGTGTGGCAGATTTCCAGTTGATCTGAGGCGAACAGCGAACGTCGGATAAAGATCAGTAGGAGGTATTAGTATTACGAGTGGTACGGACCCTTAGACAAAAGAGAGGTGGAACGAATGTGCACAAGGAAGAAGTGATATTAAAGAACATGGACTGCGTTGTATGGACGATGAGCGTGAAGTGAGCGGCTCCGGGCCTGATGCCGACCGATTCGAGACTAGGTGAATGGCTAGCTCCGACGATAGCTCGGTTACCCTAGCAAGCATAGCTCAGAGTTAATACCTGCTGGTTGGTGCAAAAATACGAGGCTATCACTGATGATCCCTGTGACTTGACAGGGATTCCTGCGCCATCTCGCGCATGATGACCCTCTCAGCAGCGCGAGTCTAGATGTCCAAGGGGGGGTGTCGAGAGTCCAGGCGTGTGAGGCGCGCCGTTCAGCCAGCCATTTCCTAGACCCTTAATCCAAAACTTAAAAGCATCCCGAACGAAAAGCATCGGGCTACTGCAGGCCACAGCGGTGCTGCAGCGTTGCAGCTGCTGGGTACTCACCAAGCATGAGCACAACGAGCCCAATTGTCCTCATTAACTGGGAACAGCACCTGCGCTACTTGGCGAGCATGCGGTATCAATACTTGGATGCTCTGCCATGACCTGTGAGGGACTGTTACGGACGTAGAGTATACCACCACCTCCTGAGAAGTCAATTACTATCATAGTACCGTTGTTGCTGCCCTCAGCAGCGACCAGCGCTCCACGAAACGCCTTGACTGGCACGACAGGCCCCAAACGCCGGCTTGTGAGAAGCCGGGCAATATGATGTCTTAGCGCTGGTCGATCTGAGATCTGCCTCGAAGAATATGATACTCGAAATAAACCCGAGGCCAGCATCAAGATTACCTTAAGGTACTTCTAAGTTCTACGAAGGACGTCGCATTAACAGCAAAATGACACTTAGATTGAACCCCTACCTTTACTCCTTGGGCGAATCCCTCACGGGAGGCCGTCGGGACCGCTAAGGTAGCACTGGGGGCACTTCTAGCACGTGGGATTTCTAGCCTTTAAGACGCGGAATATCTGCTCCTGTACTCCGTAGACTGTAGTCTTCCTGCAGTCTTTGCTGTTCTTTATTTTGGGAGCATGGTGTAAATTTCCTGTCATCTTCCCCACCATCTGGCTGCCGATATGGCTGACGGTAATAATAACGCCCGCATGGATGTGGCCACGAGGTGGAAATGTACCTGATCGCAACATGCATTGCGTCTCCAGACGGTTCACTCATCCATGCACCACGATCGGGCAGATGCTGAATGGAGTGCCAGTCGATGCGCTCAGGGGAATGAAAGTCTATTCTCGGACACGACGACTCCATGCAACTTGCGCCTCTGCACCAGTGCCTGTAGGGTGGGGGATCCATGACGATGATGTGAGTCCAACTATTAGCGCAAGGGATCTGCTTCCAGGGACATGCTTCTACTTCTACCCAGTAGCAAATCACTTGCCGACCAGGTACTGGTAGTTATGTATATTTTCGTAACCTTCGTCGACGTGAATATCAGGATTCGTGCTGCGATGCCGGCAGTCGGACGTGCTTTTTCGCTGTCGTCTCGGCAGTGCATCAAAAAATCCTCCGACTATGCAATCAACTCACTATACTCGGGTCCTAGTGCGGAGAACACTAGAGAGAATGCTCTTCAAGACTCAACCTTCAGAAATCCCTAGCTTCTGCAATTGGTATTGACTCTGGAGGGATCGTGCTCATAGATACAAGCCACTCTCGGCGCTGTTCCCCTCACTCCCACAAGCAGGTTTTAGGACTCAACGCGCATATCGCGGTGTCGTGCGCTACTTTCGGCCAGCCTTGTGAAGGTTCTCAGCTAGGGAACCGGCCACATCCTCGTCTGTGTCCGGAGGCTTGACCGGGCTTGCAAGCGACGTTCCACGACCCGTTCTAGTGAAGAATTACCGCAACGTCGAGCCACGGCGTTGATTTCCCGACAGTACGGGACCCTTTGAGCAGCCATGCGGTGTGGCAATCCAGGTACACAGTACGAAACGACGGAACATGTACTCTTCTATTCAAACTGTCGTTTCGAATTAAGACTTGTATCTGCTGTATGTACGCGGCAAATCAACTCCAACAGCATGAAGGACCGTGTAAGTCAAAGCGAGAACATCTTCTGTAACATGGTACGCGTAAAGACTGAACGGAAATCAGTCTCTGAAGCCGACGACTCAACGACTCGCCGCTTGTTAGTAGTAGCCCGGACGACGGCCTCAGTCGTGGGAATGGCATGACTTGGAAGTTCACTCCTAATCCCTGGATCCCGCATGGATCCAGCCCAGTCGCCGACGCCACGAAGCCCCCTTGCTGCCCCTTTGATGATAAAGTTCACGACGACCATGTTAGATCTGCTACGAGTTTCAGGATAGAGTCGCGATGCTCGGGTTACCCGTGGATGACAATATGGGATCGTATCTTTGATCGTCTCGTCAGGATGCTATGGATCACTGGCGCTGAAATTGCCGGTACCTCCGGTGATCAGCGCTGTCCGTTCGAGCGCAACATCTCGCCGATCCCAGCCCATTCTAGATTCCACGACCGGAAAGCCTGGCGAATCACCGAGCAGATTAATCCCCTTTTGAACACAGTATCTTGCACAAGGACTAAAGAAGCAAGGTGGTAAGATTGACCATTCCTATCAAGGACGTAGCATACTTAAGCTCATATGCAAATCGAGAGGGCGTGCCGCTAGGGATCAGGTAGTGTCGCAACTCGCGGCAGCAGGTCATCCTTCTCATCCCCTCAATCAATCTGCCAATAAATTACAAATCTTTATCGTAACTCCTTCCGCCGGATCATGTCCAGTAACCTCGACGCTGCGCAAGTCTTTGACGATAAAGTCTGCACCGGCCTGTCGCAGCTGCATTGTCGTGTGAGTTGTTGCCAATCCGATAACTTTACAGTTAGAAGCCTTGCCGCTCACTACTCCGGCGACTGAATCTTCGACCACACATGCTACCGTCTCAGCGCTCAGGCCTAGACGTTTCTTCGCAAGTAGATAAGGCTCCGCATCTGGCTTTCCCTTTTCGCAATCCTCAGCGACGACCATTGTCTTTGGATGATCAAGTTTCAAGACCTCCAACCAACCCTCAACGAGGGCCCGTGTCCCGCTTGTAACGATGGCCCATCGCGCGTTGAGAGCCTCAAGCGAAGCAAGTATTGACTTTGCTCCTTGCACAAGAGCCGCATCAGCGCCAAAGTCACGCGGGATTGAGCCTTCGATGGAGCTGACATCTAGAATTTTTAGCCATTTATGACGTTCGACACCGGAGCAGCGACCGACGAACATTGCCAATTGGCTTTGCTGGGATCAAACAGCTTGAGTGTGTCGATGGAGCGCCTGCCATGAGACGTTTGCAGAACTACAGTGGGATCGACACCCAGATCTTTCCCAATCCTGCATTCAGTGAGCTGTCGGAAGCTTCGGAAACCAGGGAGCTCGGATTATGACTTATGCCAATGCTTCACGATTGCGTCGGTGCTATCAACAAGTGTACCGTCCGCACTGAGATCAGTGAATTACTCTCAGTAGTAGCTTGAGCCTTCAGCTCACCCATATCAAATAGAATAGCAGCAAAGGTATGATACTCTGCAGGCTTGGTGCAGGCGGCATTATGATCAATACATGTCATATTGTGATCTGTATAACTCCGTTTGAAGTGTCTTTGGCGACCAGGCTTTGGACAAGAGGAGTCGCTGTTTATGTACCCCTGGCCAAACTCTTTCCGAAAAGATTTTGAGAATTTCAGAGTATACTTGCATCTTGCGGTACATTTAATCTTAGCGTAGTAGATTAGATGGGATGGCCTCCAACTCGCAAAGCGCGGAATTCGGGCCGCCACCAACATGGAATCTTGGCAATTCGCACAACGATTTAGAATGATCATAATTTACGAGAGATCGTAATTGAGCGGTTCCAAAATGACTCTCAAGCCAGGCAGTAAGCTTTTATGACTGAAGGAGAGTGTGTTCTAGCTGATAGTATCCAAGAACCCAAATCCAAGCGGACCCCCGTCCGCCTTCGACATAAGATTGAGAAAGCAAGCGCTGCGAAACAGCGAAAGCTGCGCAAACTCGCAAAGAGTGTATGTTTGTCATTGGATCGAGACCCTTGGTCCATCGCTGATTGAAGTAGAACCCTGAATGGCGATCGCGTCTGAAGAAGGATCCAGGGATCCCCAATCTTTTCCCATACAAGGACAAGCTACTCCAAGACATCGAGGCAAAGCGGCGTCTAAAGGAAGAGGAGATCCTACAGAAACGTGAACAAGATCGATTGCGAAAGCTGCCGGTTCCACCAGACCCTACAGTTCCGGTAACTGATGAAGATGGCGAGGAGATACTTCTCGATGAAGACATGGACGACGAACCTGAGGACTCGAGTAATCCAATGAGTGCTCTTCTGGCGTCTGCCAGAGCCAGAGTTGCAGAGTACGAGGATGCAGGAGACGCAGAGGATGTGATGGACGAGGACGACGATTATGGTGAAGACGGAGGTGTACAGATCGACCCAGCGGAGAGCTTTGCGATCCCTAAAGGTCCACAAAACCCTGACTCTTCCCGACGCGCATACGACAGAATCTTCAAGTCTGTACTTGCATCAGCCGATATCGTTCTATACGTTCTTGACGCTCGAGATCCAGATGCAACCCGTTCCCGAGAAATCGAACGTCAGATCACTGCCGCGGAAGGGGGCACTAAACGCCTCATTCTGATACTCAATAAAATCGATCTTGTCCCACCTACAATCCTCAAAACATGGTTGATCTACCTTCGCCGTTACTTCCCAACACTACCTCTCAGGGCGAGCACGCCTGCGCCCAATGCTCGCACATTCGATCACAAAGCCTTGACATCGAAAGCTACCTCCGAGACCCTCCTTCGTGCTCTCAAAAGCTACGCTCAAAACAAGCGACTCAAACGCAGCACAACGGTCGGTATCATTGGCTACCCAAATGTAGGGAAGTCCTCTGTCATCAACGCTCTAACTTCGCGGCTTGGCGGTTCCTCGAATCGCACAGCTTGTCCTGTCGGTGCTGAGGCTGGCGTCACTACAGCACTGCGTGAGGTCAAGCTCGACAACAAGCTCAAAATCCTCGACTCCCCAGGTATCGTCTTTCCGAACTCAGAGTCAGCAGATACATCTGCAAGACACCTTTCACCCGCACATCTAATTCTTCTTTCCGCACTACCACCAAAATCTATCTCAGATCCGACGCCTGCAATCAGCCTTCTTCTTTCCCGGCTGTCCTCCTCACCTGCGCAGTTCTCTGCTCTTCTGGCGACGTACAGCATCCCGCCTTTGGTGACTTCAGCCGATGGCGATATGGTTACGGACTTCCTGGTGCAGGTAGCAAGGAAGAGGGGAAGATTAGGAAAGGGTGGAGTACCGAATCTGGAGAGCGCTGCAATGGCGGTATTGTCGGATTGGAGGGATGGTAGGATCCATGGGTGGGTCGAGGCTCCTATGGAGAAGCAGTCAGAAGGCCAGAAAGAGATCGTCAGGGAATGGGCAGAAGAGTTCAAATTGGAAGGCTTGTGGGGAGACGGCGGAGGCACCGAGGCGGATGAAGCCATGGCAGAGTAGTGCAGCAGAGCTTCGATCTCAGGCGCCATTGCTCCGTTTTGGCAGGCGAACATGGTGGCTCCTGAATATACAGAGGTCTCGACTCCGCTTGAGGAGTACAACATCTCTTTCAGTGGAGCACGGTCATGGGTCCTTGTCCATAAAACTTGGCAAATCCGAGACCTTTTACTATACATCTCTGGGAGAGTCTTATATCTGATTCCTTGACAGATATATTGATGAGATGTACCAGTAACTCCACCCTATGCTCACATGCCGTTCATGATTCAATCACTATTCTCCTCATTCTCACTCCCTACGTCCGCCTGGCTCCTGTCACTACTCTCCGAATCCATTCCTGCCTGCAAAGCATTCAACCTCGCATCCATATCCGCCACCGAATCCCTTTCTTCCTCCTGTTCCTCTTCCTCTTCGTCCTCCTCTCCCGAACCCTCTTCTTCCTCTTCTTCCTCCTCTTCCTCCTCCGCCTCATTATCTTCTACCCTACCCGTATCCCCCTCCTCTTCCTCCCCCCTCTCATCCGCCCCATCCCCAACAACATCGACCTCCTTCCCCTTCGGCCTCCCCACCAACTGCCCCTCCGGCCCCTCTTCGCTTTCCCTCCTCGCCCGCTTCGCACCCCTTAACTCCCCCTCGTCACCCTGCTCCACTTCTGCTTCCCCACCACCTCCTCCACCCCCCGCACTCCTCGCAGGCTTCGTCTCCGTTTCATCTTTCCCTTCTTTCAATTTCCGTCTATACTCGTTCCGCTTCCCGGTCTGGATCTCGTTGAATTTCCTCAGCTCGGCCTCGACGCGCGGGATGAAGGCTTCAAATTCGAGATCCCCGAGCGCGTCGAGGACGTTGATGGGGGAGATGGTTTTGCGGGAGGCGAGGAGGGTGCGGTCGTTTGCGCTGGGGGGAGCGAGGGTTAACGTTGAGTCCTCTGGGGGCAGTTTTGAGAGGTTGAAAGGCGTGAAGGGCAGGAGCTCGGGAGTCGAAGCAGGGGAGGGAAAGGGGCTTACCCGCCGGATAGGTAGTTGACGAAGACTGTGGCGCTTTTTGACATGGCTGTTATGGCGTCTTTCTGGATCTGAGTGTTGGGGGGGAGGACGCCTTTGGCGAGGCGTTGGACCATGGTGCGGGGGAGGGCAAGATCCTACGTGCCAGAATAAGAAAATACCCAGGGATGACGAGGGGGTGAGGGACGAGGTAGTACTTCGACATTGACCCCGTCGCGCTCCTTTTCTTTAGATGGTGTGCCTTCATCGCCGGTGGCCGATACTTGGGAGACGTTGCTTTTGCGGGGAGGCATGATTGTGAGGGGGGAGTTAGGAGATGAGGTTGATGCTCTTGCTACTGAAAGCTATGGCATGCTCTTAACAGCTTTGCTCAAATCACAATCGCTCTGTCTCACCTAATCCCTTTATGTTCGCGACGCGCTATATAGTCTTTGATTGAGGACCCGATGGTAGCCGCTTCCACCATGCCTCGGTACTTGCATCCCAAACACTTACCTCATTCCTCTTCTTCCCTCTCTCAGGCAAAGAAACCTAGAGATGACTTCTATCGTTTTACGACGTTTTAGACATGAGCGTCTTTCGGCGCTTCACTACCATCCTTCGGACCAATCCGAGAAAGAACCAATGGATTGCACGGATCAACCAAAACCACTTTCATACATCTGCGCCATTGGCGGTTATAAAACCATATATACTCGCTGACATAGGCGAAGGTAAGGGGTATGCTGAGAAGGAAGTCACATTTGCTCAGTTTGACAGGCATAAAGGAAGTCCAAATCATACAGTGGTTCGTCGAACCTGGAGCAAGAGTTGAGCAGTTCGACAAGATATGCGAGGTCCAGTCCGACAAAGCGGCGACTGATGTACGCTCGGAAATACCTCCTTTCGCAACGTTGTCTGCTAACTATCCCTAAGATCACATCGAGATTCGATGGGGTCATCAAGAAGCTACACTATGAGGCGGACGACATGGTGCAGGTGGGCAAGGTATGAATTTTAGATTCGTTCCGTTCCGAAGGGGCTCTTGCTAGAATGAAGAAAGGCTTTGTGTGATATCGATGTCCAAAGCGAAATATCCCCTGAGGATGAGGCCGTCCTGACGCCCCTTGCCGAGCAAGCAGGTTCGCCAGAGTCGGCGCAGCAGCCACAAAAAGCCGCTGAACAGCATCAGCAGCGCTCAGCAAACAGTTGTCAAGATAAGCCGACCCATGCAGGTGCAGAGTCTAGAGAACTAGCAAGCAAAGATGCCAAACTGGCCACGCCCGCTGTCCGAGGCCTATTGAAAGAGCTAAACGTGGACATATCTGAAGTAACAGGCACCGGCAAAGATAGCCGAGTCCTCAAAGAGGACGTGCACGAATTTACAACTGCTCGGGGAACAAATACTCACGCTCAAAGTCAAGCGTCGAATCCAAAGACATCTCCAGCCGTGGATGCAGCTCAAATCGAAGAAGCCATCAAGCTCAGTCCCATCCAAAGCCAGATGTTCAAAACAATGACTCGGTCCCTCAACATCCCACACTTCCTTTACGCGGATGAGATCGATATCACTGCGTTCAATGCTCTCCGCAGCCGGCTAAGGCTCCCGAAAGGAAGCCCTCAAAAGCTCTCTTACCTCTCGTTCATCATCAAAGCTGTATCCCTCGCCCTCGAAGATTACCCCCTGCTCAATGCCCGCGTCGATTTAAACGACGAGAAAGCTCCGAAATTGGTCATGCGGCGAAATCACAACATCGGCGTCGCGATAGACACGCCCCAAGGTCTCCTGGTTCCGAATATCAAAAACATTCAAGCTCACTCCATCAACTCCATCGCAGAGGAACTTTCACGACTTCAACAGCTAGCTCTAGCCGGCAAGCTTTCGGCCAGTGATCTCACCGGTGGTACGATTACAGTGAGTAACATCGGCAGTATCGGAGGAACGTACGTTGCGCCTGTGATTGTACAGAGCGAAATTGCGATCCTAGGTATTGGCAAATCCAGAACAATCCCAGCATTTGCAGAGAATGGTGCGGTGATGAGGAAAGATGTTATGAATTTTAGCTGGAGTGCTGATCATCGTGTGGTTGACGGAGCGACTATGGCGAGGATGGCGGAAAGGGTAAGGGGATATGTGGAAGGACCTGCGTCAATGCTGGCGAGGTTGCGATAGGTACGAGGAGATAGAGGAGATAAGACATGTATAGGTCAGACGAGAAGTCCGGAAAGGTTGGTAAGCTAAGCTATGTTTCTCCTCCAATACCTGAATGTTCATGTTGTTTAATGAAAGTTCTCGACATTCTGCTTCAAGAACCGATCCTGACCAACGCCGGTTCAAGAACCGGCTTGAAAGCTAGGTTTCATTGAAAGAAGTGAAATCAGGACGATATCTTGAAACTACAACCAGCGCAGCGGCCTTTCTATGACCTGGCGTTGGTGTCTCATCGACAGCAAACTCCACGTCCGGGAGGCTTGTCTCCAGACAGACCTCCTCCAAGGGAAATCGATACTCAGTCAGGCTCCTCCAACCACAATCCTGCGTTTCTGGAAATTCCAACGTCTGAATCCTTTCTCTTATAAGTATCTCCGCTTCTCAAGCCGTCTCTCGCTCCCACCAAAGGACTCCAAGCTCTCACGTCTTCCTGGCCGTACGCTGCTTGCCCAACAAACCATCTCCTGCTCACACCGTTCGCTAAAAACGCCTCCTCCGCACATCTCTCGCTATCACAGAGAGCAGTTCAACGGCCAAAGCCCCGACAACGAACAAGTCCCTTTCCTAACTCATCCTCTTTTCCCCACCCCTGCCCTTTGCCCTCACCCCTTCCCCATCCTTCAACCCCACCTCATCCCCCTCTCCCCTCATCTCCACATCCCCACCTTCTCATTTCCCTCTCTCGCTCCTCCTCCTTCACCTCCCCACCCCCCCCCAACCCCCCCCCCCCCCCCCCCCCCCCCCCCCCCCCCCCCGCCGCCCCGCCCGCCCCCCCCCCCCCCCCCGCCCCCCCGCGCGGCGGGCACAAA